>OASU01000008.1_pt1 | contig 244340 bp, 199 predicted proteins | sample 1475801 | NCBI WGS metagenome assembly OASU01 (sample SAMEA2579919, study PRJEB22360) | human gut metagenome | biome: human gut; feature: human-associated habitat; material: faeces | place: Denmark | collected 2008/2010 | reverse complement strand
GGGAAAGGCGGGCTGCCGGTCTCAGCGTGCCGGGCGTTGCCCGCGCCGTTGTTGGTCAGCAGGAAGCCATTAAATGGGATAAAGCGCCGTGCCGTTTCTGCGGTACTGGTTGCGGCGTTCTGGTCGGAACGCAGCAGGGGCGTGTGGTGGCCTGTCAGGGCGACCCGGACGCACCGGTTAACCGTGGCCTGAACTGCATTAAGGGCTATTTCCTGCCCAAGATCATGTACGGTAAAGACCGTTTGACGCAGCCGCTGCTGCGTATGAAAAACGGTAAATATGACAAAGAAGGCGAATTTACCCCAATCACCTGGGATCAGGCCTTCGATGTGATGGAAGAGAAATTCAAAACCGCCCTGAAAGAAAAAGGACCGGAATCGATCGGTATGTTCGGTTCTGGTCAGTGGACTATCTGGGAAGGTTATGCCGCGTCCAAGCTGTTCAAAGCGGGCTTCCGTTCGAACAACATCGACCCGAACGCACGTCACTGTATGGCGTCGGCAGTAGTTGGCTTTATGCGTACCTTTGGTATGGATGAGCCGATGGGCTGCTATGACGACATCGAGCAGGCTGACGCGTTTGTGCTGTGGGGCGCTAACATGGCGGAGATGCACCCGATCCTCTGGTCACGCATCACTAACCGTCGTCTCTCTAACCAGAACGTCACCGTGGCGGTGCTTTCTACCTACCAGCATCGTAGCTTCGAGCTGGCGGATAACGGCATCATCTTTACGCCGCAATCTGACCTGGTGATCCTGAACTACATCGCCAACTATATCATTCAAAACAATGCGATAAATCAGGACTTCTTCAGCAAGCACGTTAACCTGCGCAAAGGGGCGACGGACATCGGCTACGGTTTACGTCCGACCCATCCGCTGGAAAAAGCAGCGAAGAATCCGGGTTCTGACGCCTCCGAACCGATGAGCTTTGAAGATTACAAAGCCTTCGTTGCTGAGTATACGCTGGAAAAAACTGCCGAAATGACCGGCGTGCCGAAAGACCAGTTAGAACAACTGGCGCAGCTGTATGCCGATCCGAACAAGAAAGTCATCTCCTACTGGACGATGGGCTTCAACCAGCATACTCGTGGCGTGTGGGCCAACAACCTGGTCTACAACCTGCACCTGCTGACCGGCAAAATTTCCCAGCCGGGTTGCGGTCCGTTCTCCCTGACCGGGCAGCCTTCCGCGTGTGGTACTGCGCGTGAAGTGGGCACCTTTGCTCACCGTCTGCCTGCGGACATGGTGGTAACTAACGAGAAACATCGTGATATCTGCGAGAAGAAGTGGAATATCCCGAGCGGCACCATTCCGGCGAAAATCGGTCTGCATGCGGTAGCACAAGACCGTGCGCTGAAAGACGGCAAGCTGAATGTTTACTGGACCATGTGTACCAACAACATGCAGGCCGGGCCGAACATCAATGAAGAGCGTATGCCGGGCTGGCGCGATCCGCGCAACTTCATCATCGTCTCCGATCCGTATCCGACAGTCAGTGCGCTGGCCGCCGACTTGATCCTGCCGACCGCAATGTGGGTAGAGAAAGAGGGCGCTTACGGTAACGCCGAACGCCGTACTCAGTTCTGGCGTCAGCAGGTACAGGCGCCAGGCGAAGCGAAATCGGATCTCTGGCAGTTAGTCCAGTTCTCCCGCCGCTTCAAAACTGAAGAAGTATGGCCGGAAGAGCTGCTGGCGAAGAAACCGGAACTGCGTGGCAAAACGCTGTACGAAGTTCTGTATGCCACCCCCGAAGTGAGCAAATACCCTGTATCCGAACTGGCGGAAGATCAGCTGAACGATGAATCCCGCGAGCTGGGCTTCTATCTGCAAAAAGGGCTGTTCGAAGAGTACGCATGGTTTGGTCGCGGTCACGGTCACGATCTGGCACCGTTCGATGACTACCACAAAGCGCGCGGTCTGCGCTGGCCGGTGGTGAACGGTAAAGAAACGCAGTGGCGTTACAGCGAAGGTAACGACCCGTACGTGAAAGCGGGCGAAGGCTACAAGTTCTACGGTAAACCGGATGGCAAAGCGGTGATCTTCGCGCTGCCGTTCGAACCGGCGGCGGAAGCACCGGATGAAGAGTACGACCTGTGGCTCTCTACCGGACGCGTTCTGGAGCACTGGCACACCGGCAGTATGACTCGCCGTGTACCAGAACTGCACCGCGCCTTCCCGGAAGCGGTCCTGTTTATTCACCCGCTGGATGCGAAAGCGCGCGATCTGCGTCGTGGCGACAAAGTGAAAGTGGTTTCTCGCCGTGGCGAAGTGATCTCGATTGTCGAAACGCGCGGTCGTAACCGTCCGCCACAGGGCCTGGTGTACATGCCGTTCTTCGACGCCGCACAGCTGGTTAACAAACTGACGCTGGATGCGACCGATCCGCTCTCGAAAGAGACGGACTTCAAGAAGTGCGCAGTCAAACTGGAGAAGGTGTAAGCCATTATGTCCCGGTCAGCGAAACCTCAAAATGGTCGCCGCCGCTTTCTGCGCGATGTCGTTCGCACAGCAGGCGGGCTGGCTGCCGTGGGTGTGGCGCTGGGGTTACAACAGCAAACCGCACGCGCATCTGGCGTGCGGTTGCGCCCGCCCGGAGCCATAAACGAGAACGCCTTTGCCAGTGCCTGTGTGCGTTGCGGTCAGTGTGTTCAGGCTTGCCCTTACGACACCTTAAAACTGGCGACGCTGGCTTCTGGCCTGTCGGCGGGCACGCCATATTTTGTCGCACGGGATATTCCTTGCGAAATGTGTGAGGACATTCCGTGCGCCAAAGTGTGCCCAAGCGGTGCGCTGGATCGTGAGATTGAATCGATCGACGACGCGCGGATGGGGCTGGCGGTACTGGTGGACCAGGAAAACTGTCTCAACTTTCAGGGGCTGCGCTGCGATGTTTGTTATCGCGAATGCCCGAAAATTGATGAGGCCATCACCCTGGAGCTGGAGCGCAACACGCGTACCGGTAAGCACGCCCGCTTTCTGCCGACGGTTCACAGCGACGCCTGTACCGGTTGCGGTAAGTGCGAAAAAGTATGCGTGCTGGAACAACCGGCAATCAAGGTGTTACCGCTGTCACTGGCGAAAGGGGAGTTAGGTCACCATTACCGCTTCGGCTGGCTGGAGGGGAACAATGGCAAATCGTAAACGTGACGCCGGGCGCGAGGCGCTGGAGAAAAAAGGCTGGTGGCGCAGTCACCGTTGGCTGGTGTTACGTCGCCTTTGTCAGTTCTTCGTGCTGGGGATGTTTTTGAGCGGTCCGTGGTTTGGTGTGTGGATCTTACACGGTAACTACAGCAGTAGCCTGTTATTCGACACCGTTCCGCTGACCGATCCGCTGATGACGCTGCAAAGTCTTGCCAGTGGTCATCTGCCTGCCACGGTGGCGTTGACCGGTGCGGTGATTATCACCGTGCTCTACGCCCTGGCGGGAAAGCGATTATTTTGCAGCTGGGTCTGCCCGCTGAACCCGATTACCGACTTAGCGAACTGGTTACGCAGGCGCTTTGACCTCAATCAGTCTGCGACGATCCCTCGCCACATTCGCTACGTGCTGTTGGTGGTCATTCTGGTGGGATCAGCCTTAACTGGCACGCTCATTTGGGAATGGATCAACCCCGTTTCTCTGATGGGGCGCAGCCTGGTAATGGGCTTCGGCAGCGGCGCGCTGCTTATTCTCGCGCTGTTTTTATTTGATCTACTGGTCGTTGAACACGGCTGGTGCGGGCACATTTGTCCGGTTGGCGCGCTGTATGGCGTGCTGGGTAGCAAAGGTGTGATTACCGTTGCGGCCACCGATCGGCAGAAATGTAACCGCTGTATGGATTGTTTTCATGTTTGCCCGGAACCGCATGTGCTACGTGCCCCGGTGCTGGATGAACAAAGCCCGGTGCAGGTCACCAGCCGCGATTGCATGACGTGCGGTCGCTGCGTGGATGTCTGTTCTGAGGATGTATTTACAATAACTACACGATGGAGTTCGGGAGCGAAATCATGAAAAGCCATGACCTGAAGAAAGCGCTGTGTCAATGGACGGCGATGCTGGCCCTGGTGGTAAGCGGCGCGGTTTGGGCGGCTAATGGCGTCGATTTTAGCCAGTCGCCGGAAGTATCCGGGACACAGGAAGGGGCCATTCGGATGCCAAAAGAGCAGGAACGGATGCCGCTGAACTATGTGAATCAGCCGCCAATGATCCCGCATAGCGTTGAAGGTTATCAGGTAACGACCAATACCAACCGCTGCTTGCAGTGCCACGGTGTCGAAAGTTATCGCACCACTGGCGCGCCGCGTATCAGTCCTACTCACTTTATGGACAGCGACGGCAAAGTGGGCGCGGAAGTGGCTCCGCGTCGTTATTTCTGTCTGCAATGTCACGTACCGCAGGCCGATACCGCGCCAATCGTGGGGAATACCTTTACCCCATCAAAAGGTTACGGGAAATAAGAGGTTATTATGGGAAATTCTGACCGTAAGCCTGGTCTGATTAAGCGCCTGTGGAAATGGTGGCGTACCCCCAGCCGTCTGGCGCTGGGGACGCTGCTGTTGATCGGTTTTGTTGGCGGCATCGTCTTCTGGGGTGGCTTTAACACCGGGATGGAAAAAGCCAATACCGAAGAGTTCTGCATTAGCTGCCACGAAATGCGCAACACGGTGTATCAGGAATACATGGATTCCGTGCACTACAACAACCGTAGCGGCGTCCGTGCGACCTGTCCGGATTGTCACGTTCCGCACGAGTTTGTGCCGAAGATGATACGCAAGCTCAAAGCAAGTAAAGAGCTGTATGGTAAAATTTTTGGCGTTATTGACACGCCGCAGAAATTTGAAGCTCATCGTCTGACGATGGCACAGAATGAGTGGCGGCGCATGAAGGACAATAACTCGCAGGAGTGCCGTAACTGTCACAACTTCGAGTATATGGATACAACCGCCCAGAAATCGGTTGCCGCGAAGATGCATGACCAGGCGGTGAAAGATGGGCAAACCTGTATTGATTGCCATAAAGGGATAGCGCACAAGCTGCCCGATATGCGTGAAGTCGAGCCAGGTTTTTAACAGGGTTATTGCGTGGGTATGCTTGAAGCCAGAGAGTTACTTTGTGAGCGGGATGAACGAACCTTATTTAGTGGCTTGTCATTTACGCTGAACGCAGGAGAGTGGGTACAAATCACCGGTAGCAACGGCGCGGGGAAGACAACGCTTCTCCGTTTGCTGACGGGGTTGTCTCGCCCTGACGCAGGCGAGGTTCTCTGGCAAGGGCAGCCCTTGCATCAGGTACGCGACAGCTACCATCAAAACCTGTTATGGATAGGCCATCAGCCGGGGATCAAAACCCGGCTGACGGCGTTAGAAAATCTGCACTTTTATCATCGCGATGGCGATACCGCACAATGTCTGGAAGCCCTGGCGCAGGCCGGGCTTGCCGGATTCGAAGATATTCCTGTAAATCAGCTCTCGGCCGGGCAACAACGCCGCGTCGCTTTAGCGCGTCTGTGGCTGACCCGTGCCACGTTATGGATCCTCGACGAGCCTTTTACCGCGATTGACGTTAACGGCGTCGATCGTCTGACCCAGCGTATGGCGCAGCATACGGAGCAGGGGGGGATTGTGATTCTGACTACCCACCAGCCGCTCAACGTTGCTGAAAGTAAAATTCGCCGCATTTCACTGACGCAAACGAGGGCCGCATGATGTTCTGGCGCATTTTCCGTCTTGAGCTGCGTGTAGCGTTTCGCCATAGCGCCGAAATCGCCAACCCGCTGTGGTTCTTCCTGATTGTAATTACCCTTTTTCCGCTCAGTATCGGTCCGGAGCCGCAACTGCTGGCGCGTATTGCACCGGGCATTATCTGGGTTGCTGCGCTGCTTTCATCCTTGCTGGCGCTGGAACGACTGTTCCGTGACGATTTGCAGGACGGCAGTCTTGAACAATTGATGTTGTTGCCGTTACCCTTGCCCGCCGTTGTGCTGGCGAAGGTGATGGCGCACTGGATGGTAACCGGTCTGCCGTTACTCATCCTTTCGCCACTGGTAGCAATGCTACTGGGAATGGATGTTTATGGCTGGCAAGTGATGGCGCTGACGCTTCTGCTGGGAACGCCTACGCTTGGCTTTCTCGGTGCACCGGGTGTGGCGTTGACAGTGGGACTTAAGCGCGGTGGTGTGCTGCTCAGCATACTGGTGTTACCGCTGACTATCCCATTACTCATCTTTGCCACCGCCGCGATGGACGCGGCTTCCATGCATTTGCCCGTTGACGGGTATCTGGCAATTTTAGGCGCGTTGCTGGCAGGCACCGCGACATTAAGTCCTTTTGCGACGGCGGCAGCGTTACGAATCAGCATTCAATAACGCTGGATTACTGATTTTTGTTCGAGTCTGGTATCGAAACTATGTGGAAAACACTGCATCAACTGGCGATCCCTCCACGGCTGTATCAAATCTGTGGCTGGTTTATACCGTGGCTGGCAATTGCCAGTGTGGTCGTGCTTACCGTCGGCTGGATCTGGGGATTCGGCTTTGCTCCGGCTGATTATCAGCAGGGAAATAGCTACCGCATTATCTACCTGCATGTGCCTGCGGCGATCTGGTCGATGGGCATTTATGCATCAATGGCGGTGGCGGCTTTTATTGGCCTTGTCTGGCAGATGAAAATGGCCAACCTGGCGGTGGCGGCGATGGCCCCCATTGGTGCCGTGTTTACCTTTATTGCCCTGGTTACCGGCTCTGCATGGGGAAAACCGATGTGGGGCACCTGGTGGGTATGGGATGCACGTCTGACTTCTGAACTGGTGCTGCTGTTTTTGTATGTGGGTGTGATTGCCCTGTGGCACGCCTTCGACGACCGCCGTCTGGCGGGCCGTGCGGCAGGTATCCTGGTGCTGATTGGCGTGGTGAATCTGCCGATTATTCATTACTCCGTGGAGTGGTGGAACACCCTGCATCAGGGATCAACGCGGATGCAGCAAAGTATCGATCCGGCGATGCGTTCGCCGCTGCGCTGGTCGATTTTTGGCTTCCTGCTGCTGTCTGCCACGCTGACGCTGATGCGGATGCGTAATTTGATTTTGCTGATGGAAAAACGCCGTCCGTGGGTGAGTGAACTGATACTGAAAAGAGGCCGTAAATGACCCCTGCATTTGCTTCTTGGAATGAATTTTTCGCAATGGGCGGTTACGCCTTTTTTGTCTGGCTGGCGGTGGTGATGACCGTTATTCCGCTGGTGGTTTTGGTCGTGCACTCGGTGATGCAGCATCGCGCAATTCTGCGTGGTGTGGCGCAACAGCGGGCGCGTGAGGCGCGTTTACGTGCTGCGCAACAGCAGGAGGCTGCATGAATATTCGCCGTAAAAACCGCTTGTGGATTGCCTGTGCCGTGTTGGCAGGGCTGGCGCTGACTATCGGTCTGGTGCTATATGCGCTGCGCTCGAATATCGATCTCTTTTATACGCCGGGGGAAATTCTCTACGGCAAGCGTGAAACTCAGCAAATGCCGGAAGTCGGGCAGCGTCTGCGCGTCGGCGGGATGGTGATGCCGGGTAGCGTGCAGCGCGATCCCAATTCGCTAAAAGTAACTTTCACCATTTACGACGCTGAAGGTTCAGTAGATGTCTCTTACGAAGGCATTTTGCCGGATCTGTTCCGTGAAGGGCAGGGCGTTGTGGTGCAGGGCGAGCTGGAAAAAGGCAATCATATCCTCGCGAAAGAAGTGCTGGCGAAACACGACGAAAACTACACGCCGCCAGAAGTTGAGAAAGCGATGGAAGCTAACCACCGTCGCCCGGCGAGTGTTTATAAGGACCCAGCATCATGATGCCGGAAATTGGAAACGGGCTGCTGTGCCTGGCGTTAGGGATTGCGCTGCTGCTGTCCGTGTATCCGCTATGGGGCGTGGCGCGCGGAGATGCGCGCATGATGGCGTCTTCCCGCTTGTTTGCCTGGCTGCTGTTTATGTCTGTGGCTGGCGCATTTCTGGTGCTGGTCAATGCTTTCGTGGTCAACGACTTTACCGTCACCTATGTTGCCAGCAACTCCAATACCCAGCTTCCGGTGTGGTATCGCGTGGCGGCTACCTGGGGCGCGCATGAAGGCTCGCTACTGCTGTGGGTGCTGCTGATGAGCGGCTGGACCTTTGCGGTGGCGATTTTTAGTCAGCGTATTCCGCTGGATATTGTGGCCCGCGTACTGGCGATAATGGGGATGGTCAGCGTCGGCTTTTTGCTGTTCATTCTCTTTACCTCTAACCCATTCTCACGCACGCTGCCGAACTTCCCGATTGAAGGGCGCGATCTTAACCCGCTGTTACAGGATCCGGGGCTGATCTTCCATCCGCCTCTGCTTTATATGGGGTACGTGGGTTTCTCGGTGGCGTTTGCTTTTGCCATTGCTTCTTTGTTGTGCGGGCGTCTGGACAGCACTTATGCGCGTTTTACTCGTCCGTGGACGCTGGCGGCGTGGATCTTCTTGACGCTCGGCATTGTGCTCGGTTCCGCATGGGCCTATTACGAACTCGGCTGGGGCGGCTGGTGGTTCTGGGATCCGGTAGAAAACGCCTCGTTTATGCCGTGGCTGGTGGGGACTGCGCTGATGCACTCACTGGCGGTCACTGAACAACGCGCCAGCTTCAAAGCGTGGACATTACTGCTGGCAATCAGTGCCTTCTCGTTGTGTCTGCTGGGGACTTTCCTGGTGCGTTCCGGCGTGCTGGTATCGGTACACGCGTTTGCCTCTGATCCGGCACGCGGTATGTTTATCCTCGCCTTTATGGTACTGGTGATTGGTGGTTCGCTGCTGCTGTTTGCCGCGCGTGGACACAAAGTTCGCTCACGCGTAAACAATGCGCTGTGGTCGCGGGAATCTCTGCTGTTAGCGAACAACGTTTTGCTGGTCGCCGCGATGCTGGTGGTATTACTGGGGACGCTGCTGCCGCTGGTGCACAAGCAACTGGGACTGGGCAGTATTTCGATTGGCGAACCGTTCTTCAACACCATGTTTACCTGGCTGATGGTGCCGTTTGCGCTGCTGCTTGGTGTCGGTCCTCTGGTGCGCTGGGGGCGCGATCGCCCACGTAAAATCCGCAATTTATTGATTATCGCCTTCATCTCAACGCTGGTGCTGTCGCTGCTGCTGCCGTGGCTGTTCGAAAGCAAAGTTGTGGCGATGACGGTGCTCGGCCTGGCAATGGCCTGCTGGATTGCTGTGCTGGCAATTGCGGAAGCTGCGCTGCGTATTTCACGTGGCACGAAAACCACCTTCAGTTATTGGGGAATGGTGGCGGCTCACCTGGGGCTGGCAGTGACAATTGTTGGTATTGCCTTTAGCCAGAACTATAGCGTTGAGCGTGATGTGCGCATGAAGTCCGGCGATAGCGTCGATATTCATGAATATCGCTTCACCTTCCGTGATGTCAAAGAGGTGACTGGCCCGAACTGGCGTGGCGGTGTGGCGACTATCGGCGTAACGCGCGATGGCAAGCCGGAAACGGTGCTGTATGCGGAAAAACGTTATTACAACACTGCCGGGTCGATGATGACCGAAGCGGCAATTGACGGCGGCATCACGCGTGACCTGTACGCCGCGCTCGGTGAAGAGCTGGAAAACGGCGCGTGGGCCGTGCGTCTTTACTACAAACCATTTGTTCGCTGGATTTGGGCGGGCGGGCTGATGATGGCGTTGGGCGGACTGCTGTGTCTGTTTGATCCTCGCTATCGTAAGCGCGTGAGTCCGCAAAAAACTGCGCCGGAGGCCGTATGAAGCGCAAAGTATTGTTAATTCCGTTGATTATCTTCCTGGCGATTGCCGCGGCGCTGCTGTGGCAGCTGGCGCGTAATGCCGAAGGGGATGATCCGACCAATCTGGAATCGGCGCTCATTGGCAAGCCTGTGCCGAAGTTTCGTCTCGAATCACTGGACAATCCGGGGCAGTTTTATCAGGCGGATGTGCTGACTCAGGGCAAACCAGTGCTGCTTAACGTCTGGGCGACCTGGTGTCCGACCTGCCGTGCGGAACATCAATATCTGAATCAGCTTTCAGCGCAGGGCATTCGCGTGGTCGGCATGAACTATAAAGACGATCGCCAGAAGGCAATCAGCTGGCTGAAAGAGCTGGGCAATCCTTACGCGCTAAGCCTGTTTGATGGCGACGGCATGTTAGGGCTGGATCTCGGTGTCTATGGCGCGCCAGAAACCTTCCTTATTGACGGCAACGGTATCATTCGCTATCGCCATGCGGGCGATCTCAATCCTCGCGTCTGGGAAGAAGAGATCAAGCCGCTGTGGGAGAAATACAGTAAGGAGGCCGCACAATGAGGTTTTTATTGGGCGTGCTGATGCTGATGATCTCCGGCTCAGCACTGGCGACCATCGACGTGTTGCAGTTTAAAGATGAAGCACAGGAACAACAGTTCCGTCAGCTCACTGAAGAACTGCGCTGCCCGAAATGCCAGAACAACAGCATTGCCGATTCCAACTCGATGATTGCCACCGACCTGCGTCAGAAAGTGTATGAACTGATGCAGGAAGGTAAAAGTAAAAAAGAGATTGTCGATTATATGGTGGCGCGTTACGGCAACTTCGTCACTTACGATCCGCCGTTAACGCCGCTGACCGTGCTGCTGTGGGTGCTTCCGGTAGTGGCTATTGGCATTGGCGGTTGGGTCATATACGCCCGCTCGCGGCGTCGGGTACGCGTAGTGCCGGAAGCGTTTCCTGAACAAAGCGTGCAGGAAGGTAAGCGTGCCGGATATATTGTTTATCTGCCGGGTATTGTGGTGGCGTTAATTGTGGCTGGCGTCAGCTACTACCAGACTGGCAATTATCAGCAGGTGAAAATCTGGCAGCAGGCCACGGCACAGGCTCCGGCGTTGCTGGACAGGGCGCTGGATCCGAAAGCCGATCCGCTCAACGAAGAAGAGATGTCGCGTCTTGCGCTGGGGATGCGTACTCAACTGCAAAAAAATCCGGGAGATATAGAAGGCTGGATTATGTTGGGCCGCGTTGGCATGGCGCTGGGTAACGCCAGTATCGCCACCGATGCATACGCTACTGCGTATCGCCTCGATCCGAAAAACAGTGATGCCGCACTGGGTTATGCTGAAGCGTTGACACGTTCATCTGATCCCAACGACAACCGCCTCGGCGGCGAACTGCTGCGCCAGTTGGTGAGAACGGACCATAGCAATATCCGTGTGCTAAGCATGTATGCGTTTAATGCCTTTGAGCAGCAGCGATTTGGCGAAGCCGTTGCCGCGTGGGAGATGATGTTGAAACTCTTACCTGCCAACGATACTCGCCGTGCGGTGATTGAACGTAGTATCGCGCAGGCGATGCAACATTTGTCGCTGCAGGAGAGTAAATAAAAAGAGGCCCGATGGTGATGCCATCGGGCTATTTTTATTGTGCCCCGCGTTGTTGCAGGAACAGAATGGTGGCCGCCACGCGTGAGCGGACATTGAGTTTACGCAGCAGATTGCGAATATGTACTTTTACTGTCTGCTCGGAAATATTCAATACCGAGGCAATCTGTTTATTTGACAGCCCCTGTGCCAGCTCGTGCAGAACATCCAGCTCGCGCTCCGTCAGCACGCTGAAGGGATCTTCTTCCGCGCCAAACATTTCACGTTCACGTAAGTACTGATTGACGCGTTCGCTAAAGACTTTGCTGCCTTTCGCTCCGGCACGAATCGCTTCCAGCAATACTTCCGGGTCGCTGTCTTTCAACAGATAACCGTCTGCGCCTGCGTCTATCAGCGCAAAGACATCGCTGGAGGCATCGGATACGGTCAGGATAATAATTTGCGCGGTAACGCCATCCCTGCGCAAGGCATTGAGGGTATCCAGGCCACTCATACCTTTCATATTGAGATCCAGCAAGATCACGTCGATATCCAGTCTATTCGCCAGATCGATCGCGCTCGCGCCGTCGCCCGCTTCGGCGACCACTTCAAAGCCAGGATCAAGCTCCAGTAACTGACGAACACCGCGTCGCATAAGTGGATGATCATCCACAATCATCACCTGAAAAGGCGTTGCTTCAGGCATAGTAGTCTCCTGAGGTTTTATTAGAATCATTATGTTTGAGCGTAGCGTTGGTAACGCTACCAGGCGCGTGAATGTTACCCCATTTTATGTATGGACATGTAGTGAAAACTACAACCTTGTCGTTCGCTTTGGCATCATTTTCATTATAAAGACGGAATTTTGCATCAGCTTCTCATCAAGAAAAACAACTAAAAAATCAATCACAATACTTGTGCATTTCTTTAAACAGTTTTTAAAAACTGACTCCGGGTATGGAGCTATGGGTATTTTCCGTACCCAATGCTTTTAACAGCAATTAATTTCATAGGATGAAAGCTCAATTCATCAATCTGGTTCTGTTTCTCTTTGTCGTTCCGCAATATCTGTTCTGGTGGCTACAGCGTTATATTCACCCATAGCATTGGCATCAACAGTTGAGTATGGTGAGACAGTTGATGGTGTTGTCCTGGAAAAAGATATCCAGCTGGTTTATGGGACCGCCAATAATACGAAAATCAATCCTGGCGGAGAACAGCATATAAAAGAATTTGGTGTAAGTAGTAATACTGAAATTAAAGGAGGGTATCAGTACATTGAAATGAATGGTACCGCAGAATACTCAGTATTAAATGACGGTTATCAAATTGTTCAAATGGGTGGCGCGGCAAACCAGACTACCCTCAATAATGGTGTGCTACAGGTTTATGGCGCAGCGAATGATCCCACGATTAAAGGCGGGCGCTTAATCGTTGAAAAAGATGGGATTACCGTCCTTGCCGCTATCGAAAAGGGAGGATTACTGGAGGTTAAAGAGGGGGGATTAGCGATTGCGGTAGATCAGAAAGCAGGCGGTGCTATTAAAGCAAGCACGCGGGTCATGGAGGCATTCGGAACAAACCGTCTCGGTCAGTTCGAAATCAAGAATGGTATTGCTAACAATATGCTGTTGGAAAACGGCGGAAGTTTGCGAGTTGAAGAAAATGACTTCGCTTATAATACTACTGTAGATAGTGGCGGCTTACTGGAGGTTATGGATGGCGGGACTGTAACTGGCGTTGATAAAAAAGCAGGCGGAAAATTAATTGTCTCAACGAATGCGCTGGAAGTGAGTGGTACAAACAGTAAAGGCCAATTTAGTATAAAAGATGGTGTGTCAAAAAATTATGAACTGGATGATGGTTCCGGGCTCATTGTTATGGAGGACACGCAGGCCATTGATACTATCCTTGATGAGCATGCCACTATGCAATCGCTGGGAAAGGATACTGGTACGAAAGTGCAGGCAAATGCGGTATATGATCTCGGTCGATCAGATCAGAATGGAAGTATCACGTATTCCTCAAAAGCCATTTCTGAAAATATGGTTATCAACAATGGCCGCGCTAACGTCTGGGCTGGCACAATGGTTAACGTTTCAGTCAGAGGGAATGATGGCATTCTTGAGGTCATGAAGCCGCAAATAAATTATGCACCCGCAATGTTGGTGGGTAAGGTAGTGGTTTCTGAGGGCGCTTCTTTTAGAACGCATGGTGCCGTGGATACCAGCAAAGCGGACGTTTCGCTCGAAAATAGCGTATGGACCATCATTGCCGATATCACTACGACGAACCAAAACACCCTCCTCAACTTAGCCAACCTTGCGATGTCTGACGCAAATGTGATTATGATGGATGAGCCAGTGACTCGTTCATCAGTGACGGCAAGTGCGGAAAATTTCATTACGTTGACCACCAATACCCTGTCGGGAAACGGCAATTTTTATATGCGTACCGATATGGCTAATCATCAGAGCGATCAGCTCAACGTCACCGGTCAGGCAACAGGTGATTTCAAAATATTCGTGACGGACACCGGTGCCAGCCCGGCAGCAGGAGATAGCCTTACACTGGTAACAACGGGCGGCGGTGATGCTGCATTTACGTTGGGCAATGCCGGAGGCGTTGTTGATATCGGTACGTATGAATATACCTTGCTGGATAATGGCAACCATAGCTGGAGTTTGGCAGAGAATCGCGCGCAAATTACCCCTTCAACCACTGATGTGCTGAATATGGCGGCAGCACAACCGCTGGTATTTGATGCAGAACTGGACACCGTGCGTGAGCGTCTTGGTAGCGTAAAAGGCGTTAATTACGATACGGCGATGTGGAGTTCGGCAATTAACACCCGCAACAACGTGACCACTGATGCGGGCGCTGGCTTTGAGCAAACATTGACCGGGCTGACGCTCGGTATCGATAGCCGTTTCTCCCGTGAAGAAACCAGCACAATTCGCGGCTTGTTCTTTGGTTACTCTCATTCTGATATTGGTTTTGATCGCGGCGGCAAAGGCAATGTCGATAGCTATACCCTGGGGGCTTATGCCGGTTGGGAGCATCAGAACGGTGCCTATGTTGATGGAGTGGTGAAAGTTGACCGTTTTGCCAACACCATCCATTGCAAGATGAGTAATGGGGCAACAGCGTTTGGCGATTACAATAGTAACGGCGCGGGTGCTCATGTCGAGAGCGGGTTCCGTTGGGTTGACGGATTGTGGAGTGTTAGACCCTATCTGGCCTTTACCGGCTTTACCACAGATGGTCAGGACTACACGTTATCAAACGGCATGCGCGCGGATGTGGGAAATACCCGGATATTACGCGCTGAAGCGGGAACGGCGGTAAGCTATCACATGGACCTGCAAAACGGTACGACGCTGGAACCCTGACTGAAAGCCGCCGTGCGTCAGGAATACGCCGATTCTAACCAGGTGAAAGTTAATGACGATGGCAAATTTAATAATGATGTGGCTGGAACCCGTGGCGTTTATCAGGCTGGGATAAGGTCATCGTTTACCCCGACGTTAAGCGGTCATTTGTCAGTCAGCTATGGCAATGGCGCAGGGGTAGAATCGCCGTGGAATACTCAGGCGGGTGTGGTCTGGACGTTCTGATAACAAAAAATAAACAGGCTGTGATGTGTCACGGTCTGTTTATCGAATTAATTGCAGATATAAAAAAAACCAACCGTAAAGGTTGATTTTTTCTTGGGATTTTTGGTCGGCACGAGAGGATTTGAACCTCCGACCCCCGACACCCCATGACGGTGCGCTACCAGGCTGCGCTACGTGCCGACTCGTGGCTGCTAATACTACCGTTTTCCACACCGATTGCAAGTAAGATATTTTGCTAACTGATTTATAATTAATCAGTTAGCGATAAAACGCTTCTCGTCTGTCAGCACTTGCAATAACAAACTTAACTGTGGTTTTTCATCTTTCACTCTTTCACCACGTAAGTTGTAAGTGCGGTATTTACCGTTATTGTTCAGCACCAGCGTCTTTTTCGGGGTGGTAATTGCCAGCGTATCGTTATCCGCTGCAGTAACCCAGTAATGACGGCGTTGAGGGTTGAACAAATCCTGACCTTGCGAATATTCGCTGGCAGGTGTGCTGACATGTAGCAGGCGTTGCATCAGCGTCGTCATCAGATCGGTATGATCAGTCAGAGCATTAATACGCTGCGCCGGCGTGCCTGGCCAGTGAATCACTAATGGCACCTGCAGATGACCGTGGGACCAGTCAAAGGTTTCTTCGTCTTCGCTCAGCGGAATACCCCGACCGGCAGTGATAATCACCACCGTATTGTCCAGTTTGCCAGAATCACGCAGTGCATTGAGCACGCGGTTGATCTGGTCATCGACATTGCCTGCCGCCCGGCTATATTTCCGTGCAAATGCCTGCTGATTGCTGTCGTCAATGTTAGTGCCATTGAAAGAGACCCACGAGAACCAGCGGTTATCTTCTTGTGCGTAGCGGCCCAGCCAGTTGATCCACTGCGTGGCGGTCTGCTCGTCGGATTGGGTGCGTACGCTCGGCATCGAGAAATCTGACAACAATGCCTGGCGATACAGCGGGCTGGTAAAGCCATCTGATGAGAATAATCCCAGCTGATAGCCTTGCTGATTAAGCGCAGTAATTAACGCCGCAGGGGTACGGGTCGACAGAATGCCGTCCATATAGCTCGGCGAGATGCCATAGAACAGGCCAAAGATGCCGTTGTCTGTAGTGTTGCCGGAGCTCATATGGCGCGTGAACGAAATATTTTGCTCAGCAAAACCTGCCAGCGCAGGCATCTGCTTCTCGAAGCGTGAGTAGTTCAGGCCATCGACAGTAATCAACAGCACATTCTGCCCGGTGCCCATATCGCGATAGCGCAGTTCGCTTAACGGATACTGAACGGAAACGGCGTCTGGATTACCTTGCTCAATAAGACGGCGTTGATACTCCTGCGCATCAAGCAGACCATGCTTCTCAAGAAAACGTCGCGCCGTCATCGGGTACGAAAGCGGCAGGTTAGCGCGCTGCATGGTGATCGGGCGATAGAAGTTGGCATCGGCCCAGATATACACCACATGCGAGGCGATAAAGGCGATAAATAAGAATGCGGCCAGCGGGCGCGCGAAGCGCCGACGACGCGTCAGGCTGCGCAGCTTTTGCCAGCTCCACGTCGCAAACACCAGTTCAAGCAATAAAATAACCGGCACGCTGATGAACATCAGCTGCCAGTCGCGCGCCATCTCATTTTCGTCTGGGTTGATAACCAGTTGCCAGACGATGGGATTAAGATGGAGATGGAAACGAGTAAAGACTTCGCTATCGATCAGTAATAGCGTCATTCCCGCCGTTGCCAGAATGACGGACAAAAACCTCATCAGCCTCTGGGAGCCGACGATAAAGGTCAGCGGGAAGAGGATCAGCAAGTAGGTGGCGAACACCAGGAAGCTGAAATGGCCGATAATGCTTACGTAGGAATAAATGCGACCAGCAAGCGTTGTCGGCCAGTCGGCGATAAACAGGTAACGGCTGCCAATGACGAGCGAAAGCAGAATATTGAACAGTGCAAACCAGTGCCCCCAACTGACCATCTGGGAGACTTTTTCACGGTAGCGCTGACGATGAGTTACCATAACCTGTTATCTGTTTCCCTTAGTGCGCTTTGTCTTCGTTGATAGAGGACTGTAAGGCGCGGGCAAAAGAGTTGGCAATTGCCTGGCGTTGGGCCGGGGCAATGCTGGTATTGATAAGGTTAGTGACCATGTTGCCTAACACCATCAGGGAAAGGTCGGTCGGAGCCTTATGTTTTTCCAGTACGTTGAGCAGCTCTGCGAGCAATTGTTCAACCTGTTCATCACTGTAGCGGGAAATTTGTGGCATAAATCGAAATCAGTTAGTTGATGAAAGGGCAACATATTACCGTAGCAACGGTTTTTTTTCTGCTTTTTTATGCGTTAAATCATTCTCGTTACGCTGCCTTCTGTAAAATGACCGCCATCTTTTATTGCGTCGCTTAACCGGCGGTGGTTGAATACCGCCCGGTCTTAAAGGAGAGTTTATCATGAGTCTGGATATCAACCAGATTGCTCTGCACCAGCTTATCAAGCGTGATGAGCAGAACCTTGAGCTGGTGTTGCGCGATTCATTGCTGGAACCGACAGAAACCGTCGTTGAGATGGTGGCAGAACTGCATCGGGTCTATAGCGCCAAAAATAAAGCTTACGGCTTGTTTAGCGAAGAGAGTGAACTGGCGCAGACGCTGCGCTTACAGCGTCAGGGCGAAGAGGACTTTCTGGCATTTAGCCGCGCGGCAACCGGGCGCCTGCGTGACGAATTAGCGAAATATCCTTTTGCTGACGGTGGATTCGTGCTGTTTTGCCACTACCGTTATCTGGCGGTGGAGTATCTGCTGGTGGCAGTTCTGAGCAACCTGAGCAGTATGCGCGTTAACGAAAATCTCGACATCAATCCAACCCATTATCTTGATATCAATCATGCGGATATTGTTGCGCGTATCGATTTAACCGAATGGGAAACCAATCCAGAGTCCACCCGCTATCTCACTTTCCTGAAAGGGCGAGTAGGGCGCAAAGTGGCGGATTTCTTTATGGATTTCCTCGGGGCCAGCGAAGGGTTAAACGCGAAAGCGCAAAACCGTGGGCTGTTGCAAGCGGTTGATGATTTCACTGCCGAAGCACAACTGGATAAAGCAGAGCGACAGAACGTGCGCCAGCAGGTTTATAGCTACTGTAATGAGCAGCTGCAGGCAGGCGAAGAGATCGAACTGGAGTCGCTGTCGAAAGAGCTGGCAGGCGTCAGCGAAGTGAGTTTCACGGAGTTTGCGGCTGAAAAAGGCTACGAACTGGAAGAGAGCTTCCCGGCAGACCGTAGCACACTGCGTCAGTTGACGAAGTTTGCCGGTAGCGGCGGTGGCTTGACTATTAACTTTGATGCGATGCTGTTAGGTGAACGCATCTTCTGGGATCCGGCAACCGATACCCTGACCATTAAAGGCACGCCGCCGAATTTGCGTGACCAATTGCAGCGCCGGACGTCTGGCGGCAATTAATCGGTTTTGTGTTCTGAATGCCAGATGCGGCGTGAACGCCTTATCTGGCCTGCAAAAAATAGCAATACCGTAATCAGGCATAATCTGCAGATACAAAAAACCCCGCCGGAGCGGGGTTTTTTACAACTTATTCAGCAATTAAGCGCGAACGAAGTCGATGTGCTGCAGCTTCGGTTTGTACGGGTGACGCTGTACGTCCTGAGCTTTAACTTTGATTTCTTTACCGTCAACAACGATGGTCAGAACTTCGCTGTAGAATTCAGCTTTAGCTTGCATGTTCATGACTTTGTCGTGATCCAGCTCGATAGCCAGCGGCGCTTCTTTGCCACCGTAGATGATTGCCGGGAACTTGTTAGCGGCACGCAGGCGGCGGCTCGCACCCTTACCCTGCTCTTTACGTACTTCTGCGTTGATAGTAAACATTTCTTTCTCTCTTAAATTAATCCTGCTACAGGCGACCCAGCAACAGGTAAGTGATCTGCTTTGCGTATGCAAAAGCGGGCGAGATTCTATACTCAATCGCTTTATACATCAATCAAAACTACCATTAACCGCGTAATTCGTGCGCCCGACGAAAACGACCTTCGTAATCGAACACTTTTTCACGCACTTGCCAGTACTGACCTTTCATGCGGGCAACGACAAAATCCGGGTGTCGCAATAAGGCTTGCTGGGCGAGGATATCGGCGGCGGTGATCCAGCGCAGAGGGATGCCCGGTGTGCGCGTATGCGGGCGGATAAAAAGCTGCTCGAAGGCAGTTCGCTGGGCGGGCGTTTGCAGACGGAAACGCTCACTCACATCCGCGCCGTCTTCATCGTAATAGGTGATTTTCAACCATTCGCCTTTCTCGTCGTGCTCATGCTGCAAAGACATGCCGCTACAGCGTAATACCAGCGCATCTTTCAGTCGTAGCGCCGCTTTTAACATATCATCCGGATCAACCAGTACCGTGTCACATTCGCGGCAGCGGCGAGCGGCAATATCATTTTCTGCGTTACATTGCGGGCAATTTTTAAAACGGAAACGGAAGTCACACTGTTCGCGATGACCGTCGTCATCTTCAAACCATCCCTGACAGCGGCGACCAAAGTGTTCAATCAATGTCCCGTCGGCGGTCGTTTTCCCCCAAAAGGTGTTGGCAAAACCGCAGGCAGGGCAGAAAACCTGTACCGGAACGTTGTCACTTTTGCCTTTCGGTGTACCAACTTCCGGCGCGTAGAGATCGTGAGGATTACCCGCATAATCAAGAATTAAACAATCAGTCTTGCCCGGAGCGAGACGCAGACCGCGCCCGACAATTTGTTGGTAAAGACTCACTGATTCGGTAGGGCGCAGAATGGCGATAAGATCGACGTGCGGGGCGTCAAATCCGGTGGTCAGTACTGCGACGTTGACCAGATAGCGAAAACGCTGGGCTTTAAAATCTTCAATTAACACATCGCGCTCAGCGCCGGGGGTGTCGCCAGTAATCAGTGCAGCATCTTCGGCAGGCAGTAATCCCACAATCTCTTTTGCGTGTTCAACGGTGGCGGCGAAAATCATTACCCCTTTGCGCTTTTCGGCGAACTCCATGATCTGGCTGATGATATGTGGCGTAATGCGTTGCTGTTTTTTCAGCTCACGGTTGAGATCAGCTTCGCTGAACAGCCCGTTACTCTGTGCCTGCAAGCGGCTGAAATCGTATTGCACTACTGGCATATCCAGTCGTTCTGGCGGCGTCAGATAGCCGTGTTTAATCATATAACGCAGCGGCAGCTCATAAATGCAGTCACGGAAAAGGGCTTTCTCATCGCCGCGTACCATGCCGTGATAATGGAACTGGTAGATCCAGCCTTTGCCCAATCGAAAAGGCGTGGCAGTCAGCCCCAGCAGGCGTAAGTGGGGATTCACTTTAGTCAGGTGAGTGAGGATTTGCTGATACTGGCTCTCTTCATCGTCACCAATACGGTGGCATTCATCGACAATCAACAGCGAAAATTCACCCTGAAAGGCATCAAGATTACGAGCGACCGACTGCACGCTGCCAAATACCACTTTACCGTGGCTCTCTTTGCGCTTTAACCCAGCGGCAAAAATATCGGCTTCCAGCCCCAGCGCCTGATACTTTGCATGGTTTTGCGCCACCAGTTCTTTGACGTGTGCCAGCACCAGAACACGACCACGCGCCAGCCGTGCCAGTTCGGCAATCACCAGGCTTTTACCTGCGCCGGTGGGCAGCACGATAACGGCAGGGGTTTTATGACGACGAAAATGGTTGAGCGTGGCATCCACGGCTTCTTGCTGATATGGGCGAAGTGTAAAAATCATGGTCTCGCGTAGGTAGATTATTCTGCTAATAGTATGCCATGGATCTTTTTCCCTTGAGGGATGTTATTAGACCGCTATACTGGGCAGACAACAGTTCAGATTTTCGGGTCAATGCCCGACCTCCGTTTTTACAGGCAAAATCACACACATGCGACTTGATAAATTTATCGCACAGCAACTCGGCGTTAGCCGTGCTATTGCCGGGCGTGAAATCCGCGGCAATCGTGTCACCGTCGATGGCGAAATCGTCCGTAATGCAGCGTTCAAACTGCTTCCTGAACATGATGTCGCTTACGATGGCAACCCGCTGGCGCAGCAACACGGTCCACGTTACTTCATGCTCAATAAGCCTCAGGGCTATGTTTGCTCCACGGACGACCCTGATCACCCAACGGTGCTCTATTTTCTTGATGAACCGGTAGCGTGGAAACTGCATGCGGCGGGGCGGTTGGATATTGATACCACCGGTCTGGTGCTGATGACTGATGATGGTCAGTGGTCGCACCGCATTACTTCTCCGCGCCATCATTGCGAGAAGACCTATCTGGTGACACTGGAATCACCTGTAGCTGACGATACGGCAGAGCAATTTGCTAAAGGCGTGCAGCTGCATAACGAAAAAGATCTCACTAAGCCTGCGGTGCTGGAAGTGATTACCCCAACGCAGGTTCGTCTGACCATCAGCGAAGGGCGTTATCATCAGGTGAAACGCATGTTCGCCGCCGTGGGTAACCACGTGGTTGAGCTGCATCGTGAACGTATTGGCGGTATTACGCTGGATGCTGATTTAGCCCCCGGTGAATATCGTCCGTTAACTGAAGAAGAAATTGCCAGCGTCGTCTAACTTTTCAATGACTTTCAGGAGCCCGTTGTGACCACCCGACAGCATTCGTCGTTTGCTATTGTTTTTATCCTTGGCCTGCTGGCCATGTTGATGCCGCTGTCGATTGATATGTATCTGCCCGCGCTACCGGTAATTTCAGCGCAGTTTGGCGTACCGGCGGGCAGTACGCAGATGACCCTCAGTACTTATATTCTGGGCTTTGCGTTGGGGCAGTTAATCTACGGGCCGATGGCAGACAGCTTCGGGCGTAAGCCGGTGGTGCTCGGCGGTACGCTGGTGTTTGCCGCCGCCGCGGTGGCGTGTGCGTTGGCAAACACCATCGATCAGCTGATTGTGATGCGTTTCTTCCACGGGCTGGCTGCGGCTGCGGCCAGCGTGGTCATTAACGCCCTGATGCGCGATATTTACCCGAAAGAAGAGTTCTCGCGGATGATGTCGTTTGTCATGCTGGTGACCACTATTGCACCGCTGATGGCACCGATTGTCGGCGGTTGGGTGCTGGTGTGGCTGAGCTGGCATTACATCTTCTGGATCCTGGCATTAGCGGCGATTCTGGCTTCGGCAATGATTTTCTTCCTGATTAAAGAAACCTTACCACCGGAGCGTCGTCAGCCATTTCACATTCGTACCACTATTGGTAACTTTGCGGCGCTGTTCCGTCATAAGCGTGTCCTGAGTTATATGCTGGCCAGCGGTTTCAGCTTTGCCGGAATGTTCTCGTTCTTAAGCGCCGGACCGTTTGTCTACATTGAAATTAACCACGTCGCGCCGGAAAACTTTGGTTATTACTTTGCACTAAACATTGTTTTCCTGTTCGTGATGACCATTTTTAACAGCCGCTTCGTTCGCCGCATTGGCGCGTTAAATATGTTCCGCTCGGGGTTGTGGATACAATTTATTATGGCAGCGTGGATGGTCATCAGTGCGCTGCTGGGGCTGGGATTCTGGTCGCTGGTGGTTGGCGTTGCGGCGTTTGTGGGCTGCGTGTCGATGGTGTCATCCAATGCGATGGCGGTCATTCTTGATGAGTTTCCCCATATGGCGGGAACGGCATCTTCGCTGGCAGGAACCTTCCGTTTTGGCATAGGGGCAATTGTTGGCGCATTGCTTTCTCTTGCGACCTTTAACTCTGCATGGCCGATGATTTGGTCAATTGCATTCTGCGCAAGCAGCTCCATTCTCTTCTGTCTGTACGCCAGTCGACCGAAAAAACGGTGATCTATTGCACAACGAGGAAGCTAAAAGGCTTCCTTTGTTGATGCATGTCAACCACAAATCTATCATTCCCCCGATATATGTTTATTTTATGTAAAATCAATTTATGTAAAAAGTCACATCATTGTAGTTAAAAAGGTTGAGTTAGATCGCAGAAACGGGTACATATAGCCCCGCAAACGTGACCACGCCCGCAGATATTACTTAAATCAGAGCCATAGAGGCCACGCAGGCGAGGCATCAATCTTTACGATCTGTATAAAGACGGATTGTTGATGATGTGTTAAAATTGATGTAAACAAATTGTGAAGTGAATGTACTTCCGGGGAAAATAAGTGACTTCATTACAACTCTCAATCGTCCATCGACTGCCGCAGAACTATCGCTGGTCTGCTGGTTTCGCAGGTTCGAAGGTTGAACCGATTCCGCAAAATGGACCGTGCGGTGACAACAGCCTGGTGGCGCTTAAATTGCTTAGCCCGGATGGTGATAATGCATGGTCGGTGATGTATAAACTAAGCCAGGCGTTAAGCGACATCGAAGTTCCATGTTCGGTGCTGGAGTGTGAAGGTGAGCCGTGCCTGTTTGTAAATCGCCAGGACGAGTTTGCTGCAACATGCCGATTGAAAAATTTTGGTGTGGCAATTGCCGAACCCTTTTCAAACTACAATCCTTTTTAAGCGTCAGCTCAACGCCAGTAGCTGACGCGTATACTCCTGCTGCGGTGTGGCAAACACGCGCGCGCACGGTCCTTGTTCCACTACTTCCCCTTGTCGCAGTACGATAACCTGATGACATAACGCGCGGACAACGTGCAAATCGTGGCTGATAAACAAATAGGCCAGTTGATGCTTTTGTTGCAATGATTTCAATAGCGTCAATATTTGCGCCTGTACCGTTTTGTCGAGTGATGATGTCGGTTCATCAAGTATGATCAGCGAGGGCTTAAGAATTAATGCCCTGGCAATCGCAATACGTTGTCGCTGACCACCAGAGAACTCCGCCGGATAACGGTGGCGTGTTTCAGGATCTAATCCCACTTCATGCATCACGGCTATCACTTGTTGTTCGCGTTGTGCGGCAGAAAGCGTCGGCTGGTGAACCCGTAAGCCTTCCTCAATAATCTGCAAAACGTTGAGTCGTGGGTTGAGCGAGGAGTTTGGATCCTGAAATACCACCTGAATGCGATGACGAATAGGTAACAGCTGGCGGCGATTTAAATTTTGCAGTGGCTGACCGTCAAAGATGATGCTGCCCTGAGAATTAATCAGTCGCAGCAGCGCCAGTCCCGTCGTACTTTTCCCGGAACCGGACTCGCCCACTAAACCCAGTGTTTCACCCGCTCGTAGCGTAAAACTGATGTTTTTCACCACCACATTATGATCCACAATGCGCTTCAAAATCCCTTTGCGAATGGGGAAGGCAACCTGAAGCTGTTCAACATCCAGCAACGTTGAGGCAGGTTCTGGCAACGGCACTGGATCGCCTGACGGTTCACTGTTGAGTAGCTTTTGTGTGTAAGGATGAGTGGGTGAGGCAAATAGCGTAGCGGCGTAATTTTGCTCGACACAGCGACCGTTTTGCATTACCGCCACGCGGTGGGCCAGTTTTCTGACAATGCTGAGGTTATGAGTAATAAACAGCATGCCCATATTCAGCTCGCCTTGCAGTTCGCGCAACAGCTGTAAAATCTGCGCCTGGACAGAGACGTCCAGTGCGGTGGTCGGTTCATCGGCAATTAATAATTCCGGTCGCGTTAACAGCGCCATCGCAATCATCACCCGCTGGCGTTCCCCGCCGGAGAGCTGATGCGGATAATCTGTCAGCCGTTTTGCCGCCTGGCGGATACCAACGCGATCAAGGCAGTTAAGAATTTCGCCACGAGCCGCTTCCCGACGCATCCCGCGGTGGAGTGAAAGCACTTCATAAAGCTGTTTTTCCAGGGTATGCAATGGATTTAACGACACCATCGGTTCCTGAAAAATCATGGCGATCTTATTACCGCGTACACCGCGCAACGTTTGATCGCTGGCGTGAAGCAGCGATTCGCCATGAAAACGAATATCGCCGGAGAGATATTCAACCGGCGGGGAAGGGAGCAGGCGTAAAATTGACAGCGCGGTAACGCTTTTGCCTGAACCTGACTCACCCACCAGCGCCAGCGTTTCGCCAGCCTCAATCTGTAGTGAAACATCATTGACTACTGTACGTACGGTTTGCTGATGGCGAAAACCCACCGACAAATTTTCAATCGCTAACAGAGTTTGCGTCATGCTACACCGCCTTATTAGGATCAAATGCGTCGCGGACGGCTTCACCAATAAAGATCAGCAAAGACAATAATATCGCCACCGACAAGAAGGCGGTGATCCCAAGCCACGGGGCCTGAAGGTTATTTTTCCCTTGTAACAGCAGTTCACCGAGTGACGGTGAACCGAGCGGTAGACCGAAGCCGAGGAAATCGAGCGAGGTCAGGGTGGTTATCGAACTACATAAAATAAACGGTAAAAAGGTGAGGGTCGCGACCATGGCATTAGGCAACATATGACGCAGGATGATACTGCGATCGCTGACGCCAAGCGCCTGTGCCGCACGAATGTAGTCGAAATTACGAGTACGTAAAAACTCCGCCCGCACCACGCCGACCAGACTCATCCAGCCAAACAAGACAGTAATTGCCAGCAGCCACCAGAAGTTAGGCTGTACGACGCTGGAAAGTAAAATAATCAAAAACAGCGTCGGCATCCCCGACCATACTTCAATAAAGCGTTGTCCCCAGAGATCGACTTTACCGCCGTAATAGCCTTGTAGCGCCCCCGCCAGCACGCCCATCACGCTGGAACAGAGAGTCAGCATCAGGCCAAACAGAACCGAGATCCGCGTGCCATAGAGAATGCGTGCCAGCACATCGCCGCCGTTGGCATCCGTTCCCAGCCAGTTTTGCCGGGAGGGTGGAGAAGGGAAGGGCTTATCGGTAGCAAAGTTGATACTGGTAGCACCAAAGCGAATCGGTGCCCACAGTACCCAGCCGTTATTTTCCAGCCGTTGTTTCAGCCACGGGTCCTGATAATCAGCCTGACTTGCCAGCGGGCCGCCAAAATCGCTTTCGCTGTAGTTTTTCAACAACGGGAAATACCAACTGCCGTCATAACGTACCAGCAACGGTTTATCGTTGGCGATAAGTTCAGAACACAAACTCAAACCAAACAAAACGAGGAAAATCCATAACGACCAGTAGCCGCGACGGTTATGGCGAAAACGCGCCCAACGGGCCTGATTGACGGGGCTGAGTCGCGACATTAACGTCCCTCAAAATCTATACGCGGATCGACCAGCGTATAGCTGATATCACTGACAATATTCAGCAGCAGGCCAATCAGGGTGAAAATATACAAGGTACCAAACATTACAGGATAATCGCGCGAGACGGTCGCTTCGTAGCCCAGTAAGCCAAGGCCATTGAGTGAAAACATCACTTCAATCAGCAGCGAGCCGGTAAAAAACATGCTGATAAACGTCGCCGGAAAACCGGCAATCACCAGCAGCATGGCGTTGCGGAACACATGTTTCCAGAGAATATTTTTTTCACTTACCCCTTTCGCACGCGCGGTCACCACGTATTGCTTGCGCACTTCATCAAGGAATGAGTTTTTGGTCAGCATGGTCAGCGCCGCAAAGCCACCAATCACTGTCGCCAGCACCGGCAGCGTGATATGCCACAGATAATCGGTGATTTTCTGATACCACGGCAGCGAATCAAAGTTAGCGGAAACCAGGCCGCGTAGAGGGAACAGGTCGAAATAGCTGCCGCCCGCGAAGAAGACAATCAGCAGGATGGCAAACAAAAAGGCCGGAATGGCGTAGCCGATGATGATAAATGCGCTACTCCAGACGTCAAAGCGGCTCCCATTATAAACAGCTTTGCGAATGCCTAACGGAATCGACACCAGATAGATAATCAGCGTGCTCCACAATCCGAGGGTGATGGAAACCGGCAGACTGTCTTTAATCAGCGTCAGCACCGAGGCGCTGCGAAAAAGGCTATCACCAAAATCAAAGCGGATGTAGTCCCAGAGCATTTTGAAGTAACGTTCGTGGATCGGCTTATCGAAACCGTAGCGATGAGTGATCTCGGCGATCACTTCTGGATCTAATCCGCGTCCGCCACGGTAATTACTGTCGCTGATATTGCCGACGCCCGTTTGCGCATGGCTGGCGCGAATACCTTCACCGCCTGCGCCGGGTAATACTCCGGCATTACCAAACTCAATGGCGGCGATGGCCTGGTCGACCGGACCGCCAGGCGCAATTTGCACGATGAAAAAGTTGATAGTGATAATCGCCCATAACGTTGGGATCACCAGCAACAGACGGCGAATCAGATAAGCGCCCATCTACTCTCCCTGTTGTCTGGCTGACGGCAGTTTGGCCGCTTTATTAACGTCATACCACCAGGTATCGATACCCAGGCTGTAAACAGGGCGTACAGCGGGTTGGGAGAATTTATCCCACCAGGCGAGACGGTCTTCCGCCATGTACCACATTGGCAGCATGTAATAATTCCACGTTAATACGCGATCCAGTGCTCGCCCTAACGGCAGTAATTTTTCTTTATTTCCCTGCGCGGCAATAATTTGATTGATCAGCGAGTCGATAACCGGACTTTGCACGCCGGGGGCATTATAAGTGGAATTGATATATTCCGATGACCAGGAAATCTGTAAATCGGAACTGGGCCACGGCATCGCCCGCCATACGCGCGGCATCATGTCATAGTCGCGACTGCGCATGCGGTTGGTGATTTGCGAGTTATCCACCTTGCGAATGTCCATGTTGATACCCAGCCGTTGCAGGCTGTGCTGGAACGGCAATACCCACTGACTATTGCTGCTTGCGGGAAGCAATAATTCAAAGCTGAGTGGCTGACCCGTTGTGGCATTAACGCGTTGCTGACCCTTCAGCACCCAGCCCGCTTCGTTGAGAAGTTTGTCGGCTTTTAACAGGTTGTCACGATCGTAGCCATCGCCTTTAGATACCGGCGGCTGGTAGATTTGTGTGAAGACTTCTGGCGGTAGATCTTTTTTCATTGGTGCCAGAAGCACCAGCTCCGCGGCGTCGGGGTAATTTCTGGCCGCGTATTCGGTATTCTGAAAATAACTGTTCGTGCGACTCCAGGCGTTGTAAAACAACGCCTTGTTCATCCATTCAAAGTCAAAGGCGAGGGTGATTGCTTCCCGGACCCGGCGATCGCTGAATACCGGACGTTGGATATTAAACGCCAGCCAGCGCGTATCCTGGGCTGATTCGTTCTTTTGCTCATCTTTGATGATGTATTTTTTATCGAAATTTTTACCGGTATAACGCGTGGCCCAGTTTTTAGCGTCGTTTTCCATACGCAAATCAAAGGCACCTGCTTTAAACGCTTCAAAGGCGACATTATCATCGAGGTAATAATCGTAGCGAATGGTGTCGAAATTCCAGCGTCCACGGTTTACCGGTAAGTTTGCTGCCCAGTAATCTTTCACGCGGGAATAGACAATATTTTGCCCCATTTTCCAGGACGTAACGCGGTACGGACCACTGGCAAGCGGAGGCGTGGCGAGCGGGTCGCTAAGTTTGTGATCCTTCCAGTACTTTTCTGGAAATACCGGCAGCGAAAACAGACTCAGCATATCTTCTTTGCTGGCTTTAGCTAACTCAATGCGCACGGTTAACGGTGCAATGGCTTTGACGGTGGTGCCTTTGTAGACCAGACGAAATTGCGGTACGCCTTCGGTCATAAATTTTCGAAAAGTAAACTCTACATCGCGGGCAGTAATGGGCGAACCATCATGAAAACGGGCGCGCGGATTAATAGCGACCTCCACCCAGGAATAATCGTCAGCATAGCGTGCGCTTTCAGCAATCAGCGGGTAATAACTGCCTGGTTCGTCATCGGAAGTCGTAAATAGCGTGTCGTACAGCTGCTCGGTGCGTGCGCCCGGGTTGCCGCGCAGTGCATAGCGGTTGAAATTATCGAAGGTGCCGAGGGCTGACAACGTTATCTGCCCACCTTTTGGCGCGGCGGGGTTCACATAATCAAAATGGTTGAAATTAAACGCGTACCGGGGTTCGCCCAGCACGGCAAAGGCATAGCTTTCCTTGATAGCCTGCGCCTGCGCACCAAAGGTGAACAGAGCGATAAACAGCAGCAGTATGCGCACAATCATCTGCAACGGATTTCCTTTTACTCATCATTAGCCGCAATCCGGCATGCTTTCACTATGAATAATAAGGGACGTAAGCACACCTTACCACTGCGGCGTATACGGTTTCTTCAGCCAGCGAACAAAATCGTCCAGCGGTAACGGGCGACTAATCCAGTAGCCTTGCATGAAATTAACGCCGCGTTCGCTTAGCCATCGCGCTTGTTCCGGCGTTTCGACCCCTTCAGCAACCGTCAGCATATTGAGGCGTTTCGCCAGCGTCAGCACCGCGTCAAGTACGGGTGAAGTGATCGTTTCCGTACCGATGGCGTTGATAAATCCACGGTCAATTTTCAGATAATCGAGCGTAAAACGCTCAAGATAGATAAGCGCGCTGTGCCCGGTGCCGAAGTCATCAATAGCAATTTCTACGCCTACCGAGTGCAGCCAGGCGAAGAGTTGTGTGGCTTCTTGCTCTTTCAGCATATCGCGCTCGGTAATTTCCAGCACAATCTGGAAATGGTGTGCGGGTAGGGAAGTGAGCAGTTTCTGGATATCTGCTTTAAAGCTTTCGCTGTGCAGATGGTCCGGCGCAATGTTAATGCCAAATTTGACGCCTACCGGCAGCACTTTTTCTAATTCTGCGGCATCGCGGGCAATTAACTCAAACAGATGCTGAGTCAGCGGCACAATCATCTTTTGCGATTCGGCAAAGTTAATGAAGGCATCCGGGGGAATTTCTCCCGCGACAGGATGCCGCCAGCGTAGCAGTACTTCCAGGCCCGTTACTCGCAAAGCTTGTGTATCCACCACCGGTTGATACGCCACGTAAAATTGTTCGCGCTTGATGGCGGTCATGATTTCTCTGCCGGGGCGCATACGTACGCTCATCAGGTAATAGCAGAGCAGGCCAACGACAGTTCCACTCATGCCGCCCAGTAAAAATGCGTACCACACATCGTTCCATGTCCAGTCATCTGCATAAAGCCGAACGGTCAGAGGAATGCCCGCAATTTTAGTTTCACGGACTGGCATGTCGGTTAATTCGTTAACGTTCATCAAACGTGAAGAAAAGGTAGATAGCGCAGTATTGCCAATAATGAGGGCGACGCCATCGTAATCTTCCTGCCGTGAACTATAAAAGAGTGAAGGCGTCAGGTTGAGATTCAGAGCGGCAAAGACGCCGCTATTTTTCAGCAAAGGGTTGCGATACCAGATGACGATTGCGGGTTTGTTCGGCACCATCGGCGTGCCGGGTAAGATCGCCATATCGACATTTTTATTAATGTCGAGCGCCGGAATCAATTCATTGAGTGGAATGTCCATCTCACCGGTCGCAGATGAACAGAATGTTTTTTTATCTTTCACCAGCACAAACGTACGGACATTCATGCTAAACGCCGCGCGGGCGGTCAGTTCGGGGTTAGCCTGCTGGCAGGTATCTAAGGTCAGCGGCTGGAGCCGGTCAGTAGTGGATTTCAGGTCGGCAAAATAGGTATCGAGATACTTTTGTACGTCGGTAATCAGTGTGTCGTATTTGACTTCGTGCTTATGCCAGGCCACTAAAAACTGAAGGCAACTCACCAGTATCGCAATCATCACGCCTGCAACAATGCAGGTAAGCAGGAGCTTACGTCCAGAATTGGGAGCGCGTATGAACATGATTCCGTTAATTTCCTGAAATTACGACAACATTTAAAAGATAACAATGACCGGACTATAGCCTGGATCAAGACGCGGAAACATCATTTTCTCTGATGAATGAAAACAAAAAAGCACTGCCTAAGCAGTGCTTTCAGTTAACTCGTTAGGATAGCCAAGGGATTGCATCCAAACGGTTTATTAGCTGCGGCTGAGAACCCGGCGTGCTTCGTTGTAACGCTTCTTCCAGTACGGTTCATTCATGCTGGAAATAATAACACCACTGCTGGTGGAAGCATGGACAAACTGATTGTTGCCGATATAAATACCGACATGGCGTCCCGTTGAACCGGCACGGAACAGAACTAAATCACCCGTACGCAAATTACTGCGGGAAACAGATTTACCCATTTCCTGCTGTTCGTAAGTCGAACGTGGAAGTTCTAAGCCAAATTGCTCACGGAATGTACGCTGTACGAAACCAGAACAATCGATACCTTTTTTAGTGCTGCCGCCCAGACGATAACGTACGCCTTTCCAGTCAGCATACTGATCCATAATTCGCGATTTTACGTCGACATTACGAACCAGGTTTTCAAATTCATCCTGAGAAGCTTGCAGTGATGATGTTTCACTACCCACTACACGTGTCTCAGGATGCATATTCTTTGCGGTGTTATTTGCACTACATGCAGAAAGCAGAACCGCTACTGCAATCGCGGGGATCCCGCGCAAGATATATCTCAAAATCGGTTGAGATTTGACCATGTTGTTTGTTTTCCCTTGAAGTCCTTAACGACAAATATCGTTATAAAAAAATGCCAAGCGACACGAGACTAATTACCTGGGCATGTTGAAACAATTCCTTAAGGCCAAATCTGTGGACTAACGCACAAAATTATATGCTGTGAGGATAATCTACCGCCGAGGCAAAACGAGTTCGAGATTACCCGATTGGTGCGGTCTTGGCGAGCGGTTTTACATGATTTTTTATAAGAAAAAGTGATACAGAAAGTTAATAAGCGGGATTGGTCAATTAAAGTACGATTGAGTGAAACGCATGCAATCCATTCATTTACTTAGAGAATGATTTTTGCGCGCGATGGATGAAAGCACGGTGCGCATCATCAGGATTATCCTCACTATAAAAATAAACCTGATGATGTTAATTACTGTGAGTTATTTGTTTTGGAAATGTTTGTTTTTTCCCGGTAGTGATTTGTCAAAAAAGGTGATTAATCGATCACTTAATGGCGTCAGCAACACCCAGGGCAAACCGATCAATATCACGGTCATCGAACCGACAATGATGTCAGTAAACCAGTGTGCGCCAATCATTACTCTGGGAAACGCAAAAACCACAAAAATAATAAGGGCGATAAGACCTGCAACTTTGCCGAAATAACGCCACATGAATGCCGAAAAAATAAGCAGCATCATGCCGTGATCGCCGGGAAAGCTATCTCGTGAGGCATCTTTCGTGGGAACAGAGAGCAGTTCGCTGACGCGGTTAATGTCGGTAAAAGTCAATGTTGGGCTGGCCCGTTTTACAGGAATTAATGCCTGACCCAGCTGGTTTAATACCACTGCAGTTAATAGCATGACCAGACCAATAATCACGATACGTCGTCTGCCTGGGGCGTTTTCTTTCAGCCAGAAACTCAGCATCAACATACCCATCGCCAGCAGTGAACAACCGTCGAAGGCGCGATTGTTGGTCAATGCAACCAGCCACAAAAAGGCCTTACTTTCGACCTGTTTCTGATTAAAGAAATAAAAAATATCCGCATCAATCGGCAACCAGAATCCATGATTAACGGGAATATACCAGGAAAGAAACAGCGCGAGGCCGACAATATTCAACAACACTATTTGCGGCAAATTTTTAATCATATTTTCTCTAATTATCTTACTGAAAAACGCAGGCAACCTTACGCGGTAGTCGCTAAACGAAGCTTCAACAGCGCGCTCTGCAAAGCATTCCAGTCAGCTTCGCTGCTGGAAATCAGCTCAATACGACTGTCCGGTGGCGCAACGTTTTGCGTTTCAATGTGCAGGTCATCGCCCTGACGGTTGATTCGTACCAGCCCTTCGGGAATACGCAGCACGCCTTTGACGCGTTCCACCGGTGCAAGTCGCGCCCATTCCAGAATGCCAATGGTGTCGAATACCGTATCAGCGTCGAATATCCAGCCGCAGGCCTGATATCCTTGCCCGCTGTTCAGACTGCGACGCCAGCGTTGATGCTCTGGCAGGCTTAACGCTGCTAACCCTTTTTTCACGACATGCTGATGAGAATGCGCGGCGCTGGCGGGCAACTCGGCTAAATTGCGACGCGGCAAATCCAGAAGATGACCGTCAACTTTCCCATGCTCACTGTGAATTAATTGTCGATCGCCACCATTTTGCTGCCACCAACGCTGTAGCGCTTGCTCACTTTCGGGCGTCGCACGGTCGGATTTATTGGCGACAATGATGTCTGCGGCAGCCAGCTGGTCACGGAAGTTTTCATTGCTGGCGCTTTTTTCGTCCAGCAGCAAGCGCGGATCGAGAATGCACAAGGTGGCGCGCAGATCTATCCACGGTTCATAGACTGGTGCGGTTAACAGATCGAGGATCTGTTTCGGATGGCCCAGCCCGGTCGGCTCTATCAACAAGCGGTCTGGTTTTCCCTGACGCAGTAAGGTATTCAACCCTACCTGCATGGGTAAACCATTAACGCAGCACATGCAGCCGCCGGGGATCTCTTTCAGCAATGCGCCGCTATCGGCGAGCAAAGCACCATCAATTCCGACTTCCCCAAATTCATTAACCAGTACCGCCCATTTTTCGTTGGGATCTTTATGGGCTAACAGATGAAGAATCGACGTGGTTTTCCCGCTGCCGAGAAAACCGGTGATGAGGTTGGTCCTGGTCACAACGGCTCCGCAATACTCTGGTAAGTTAACTGAGCGTTAATCCTGGCTAAAAAAGGCAGAAAAGAGAAGGGGAGAGCGGACGAAGGTGAGCTTCATCCGCTTTAACCGCAGAAATCGTTAAATTTTGAGGGTGTTTAATAGCGCCTGATGTGCGCCGAATTGTACGATTTGTTGCCAGGCTTGTTCGATGGCCTGCACAAAATGCGGGTTATCTGGCAGATCATCACCGAAAACTTCACGCAGGGAAAGCAGGGCGGTTACGCGTTGTTCACTGCTGCTGCCCGCAACAAGTTCGCGAATTTTATCGCTAAGCGGATCGCGAACATCAATGGCATTTCCGGCATCATCAACGCCGCTGACGTAACGCATCCAGCCAGCAACGCCTAATGCCAGCAACGACCAGTCCGTTTCGCACCCCAGATGTATGCGAATACCTGCCAGCATACGTTGCGGTAATTTCTGGCTACCATCCATTGCGATTTGCCAGGTCTTATGTTTCAGCGCCGGATTAGCAAAACGTGCAATTAACTTGTCCGCATATTGTGTTAAATCGACATCTTTAATTTGTAGTGTCGGCGCTTGCTCATTCAGCATTAATGTTCTGGCGGCATGGCGAAATGCGCGATCCTGCATGCAATCACTGATATGGGCGAATCCTGAAAGGTAACCCAGATAAGCGAGAAAAGAGTGGCTGCCATTAAGCATACGCAGTTTCATCTCTTCCCATGGCAGGACATCATTCACCATTTGTACACCTGCGACTTCCCAGGCAGGACGCCCAGCGACGAAGTTATCTTCCACTACCCACTGGATAAACGGTTCGCAGCTAATCGCGCAGGGATCATTTACCCCCAGATGCTGGCTGATTTCTGCCAGTGATTCGTCGGTTGCAGCCGGAACAATGCGGTCGACCATGGTTCCCGGAAAACTGACGTGTTCTTTTATCCACCCGGCGAGTTCTGGCGAACGTTTTTCTGCCATTCCCAGCACCGCGTTTTTCACCACATGGCCATTGTCGGGAATATTGTCGCAGGAGAGCACGGTAAACGGTGTAAGGCCGCGCTCACGGCGGCGTTTCAGTGCTTCGACGAGAATACCCGGTGCGGAGTGAGGTTCTTCAGGGGTTTGTAGATCGTGAATAATCCGCGGATTACTGGTGTCGAGTGCACCGGTGGCCGGGTCAATACAATAGCCTTTTTCGGTAATCGTCAGGGAAACAATTGCCACCTGTGGCTCGCAAAATTTCTCAATAATTGCCGCTAAGGAATCCAGTTTTGCATTAAGGCATTCGTGAACGGCACCGACAATTATCACCTGATTGCCGTCCGCACCTTTTTCCAGCACGGTATATAAATGGTTCTGTGCGCGGAGCTGGCTCATCAGTTGATCACCGCTGAACAAGCTGATTTCACAGATCCCCCAGTCGCCGCCCTGGGCATTCAGCACACGATCGGTCAGTAACGCCTGATGAGCGCGGTGAAAGGCGCCAAAGCCAAAATGAACGATACGTGATTGCAACTGCTGGCGATCGTAGCGTGGAGCGTGTACATGATGCGGGAGCGTAACGGAGGCAATTGTCTTCATAGGAGTCACGTCTTAGTAACGATAAATTAACAATGACAGTGTAAAGTTATATGACAGCAATTGAAATTGGTCTGGATTGTTAATGCGATGAAGTGTGAGGGCGATCAATCAACGAGTGAAAATTGAGGGCGTAAGGTGTTCAGGAAGCGCAAAATAGAAGATTGGTATAATAAATTAAAAAAGGGACAGCCTGAGCTATCCCTTTTCTGCATGCGGCTGAAGTTAGTCAGCACGCCCCATATAACGGCGTTCTTCGATATGGATACGAATTTTTTCGCCCGGGCTTAAGTATTCTGGTACCTGAATCACCAGACCAGTGCTCAATGTCGCCGGTTTGTTACGGGCGCTGGCAGATGCCCCTTTGATGCCTGGTGCGGTTTCAACGATTTCCAGATCAACGGTCTGCGGCAGCTCAAGCGCCAGCAGTTGACCGTCCCAGGTCAGCACCTGCATGTCCGGCATGCCGCCCTCTGGCATAAACAGCAACTCTTCTTCAATCTGATCTTTGGTGAAGGTATACGGGGTATAGTCTTCTTTATCCATAAAGACATATTCGTTGCCATCGACATAGGAGAAGTCAACGTAACGGCGGGTCAGCGTCACGGTGTCAACGATATCATCACCTTTGAAACGCTCTTCTACTTTCAGCCCGGTACGGACATCAGAAAAACGCATTTTGTACAGCGTAGCGGCACCGCGGGCAGTGGGCGACTGAATATCAATATCCTTAACCAGCAGCAGTTTGCCGTTGTAATTCAGTACCATACCTTTTTTAATTTCGTTCGCTCTTGGCATCGAAAAATTCCTGTAGTCGAAAATGTCAAAAATATCGCGACAAAGTACTCGCGACGGGCCTTTCGGGCAAGTGGTATTCGCACTTTTGCTGGTGCAAAAAAGGTGGTACTGTGCGCGCTCATCAATCCGGTGGTTAACCTTAAGAGAACAACGTATGAAATGCCGTCCGGGTTGCGGGGCGTGTTGCACTGCCCCTTCAATTTCCAGCCCTATTCCCGGTATGCCAGATGGCAAGCCCGCCAATACGCCCTGCATTCAGCTTGATGAACAGCAACGCTGTAAAATTTTCACCTCGCCACTGCGACCGAAAGTCTGTGCAGGCTTACAAGCCAGCGCTGAAATGTGCGGTAACTCGCGTCAGCAGGCCATGACCTGGCTTATCGATCTGGAAATGCTGACCGCGCCTTAAACATCTTTAATCCGCAGTAAGCAAAACAGAGTGGCGATAATCATCACCATCGCAAACCAGAACACAGCGTGATAATTCCAGATCTCGGCGACGATGCCCGCCACTGATCCTGCGATGATCCAGCCCACGCGCGACGTGTTGGTATAGAGCGTGGTGGCTGAACCCGCCTGACCGGGCATCAGATCCTGAAAATAGAGCATCCCGATGCCGCCCAGAATGCCAATAAAAATAGCATTTAGCAGCTGCAAGCCCAACAGAATGACAGGTGAATGCGCCATCAGCATTCCTGCGTAAAAACAGACGCCACCCACGGCAGCAACGCGCATTAAGAAACGCTTACCCAGACGTTTGGCGAAATATCCGGCAATCAACATCGTCGGGATTTCCAGCCCGGCGGCGGTCCCCATCATCACACCGGCCAGTTTCTCGGGAAGATGCAGTTCGTTGATAATAAATAGCGGCATGTTGATGATGTACAGGCTGTTCGAGCCCCACATCAATGTACAAATGACAAACAGCAGCAGCGTATCGCGACGGTTACGGCGCGGCGCTTCGATCGTGCCGGTCGCCAGCGGAAGCTCTTTTTGCATCGACGGTAAAAACAGCCACACCATCACACCGCAAACAATAAACGCTACCGCTGCGCTCAGATACATTACCGTAAAGCTGAAACCCATCGCTAAGGCATAAGCCAGCGGTGGGCCAATGACCCATGCCAGTGAAACCTGAGCGCGTAAAAAAGAGCTGAACATCACCGCCTCACGTCCGGTTTTGTCGGCATGTTCACGGGCAAGGGCAAACATTTGCGGGTTAGCGGTCGAGCCAAAGCTGCTAAGAAAGACGCCAACGAATAGCAAAACAAAGTAGTTGCGATTCCAGGCAAAAAGGGTGCAGGCCAGCACGCCTAACAGGCAGCAAAAGACAATCAGCGATTTGCGATCGCCGCGCTTATCAGAGCGCCCGGCGAGAAACTGACTTACCAGAATCCCAATGACAGCGCTGCCGGTAAAGAAGAATCCCACCATCGCCGGACGAGCATGTACTTCATCAGTAAGAAAAATACTGAGTGTCGGGGTTTGCAGAGCGCCCGCAATACCGGTGAGAAAGGCAACGATTAAAAACGCCGTCGAGGTCAGGTCAAACGATTTCGCGCTGGAGACTGCGGGGGAGTTATGCATGCTGGTCGATCACTGGAAGAGGAAGACGCGGAGTTTACGCTGCTTGTCAGAAAATAAACAGACAGCGAAATCAAAAGCGCCACGAATAATCAAAATGCCATTTCACTGTTGCTGATTGGCTGCTGACGCTGCTGAAATGAAATTGCTGATAACGGATTTTCCCATCAGCAATTAGGAAAAATGGCAAAAAATTGTGCAGCACATCAAACTTTTGCTCATAACTTTACGGCTTTCCTTGCGTGCTGAAACAGAAGTATTATGCTTTCTTGAAACGTTTCAGCGCGATCTTGTCTTTAACCCTAAGCCAGGTTGGCGCTTTTTTTCTCATAGAGGCTGAATCGTTTCAATTCAGCAAGAGAGGAGAACTATGTTCCAGTTATCCGTACAGGACATCCATCCGGGCGAAAAGGCCGGAGACAAAGAAGAGGCGATTCGCCAGGTCGCTGCGGCGCTGGTGCAGGCCGGTAATGTAGCAGAAGGCTACGTCAATGGCATGCTGGCGCGCGAACAGCAAACCTCAACGTTCCTCGGCAATGGTATTGCTATTCCACACGGCACTACCGACACCCGCGATCAGGTGCTGAAAACCGGCGTTCAGGTATTTCAGTTCCCGGAAGGCGTCACCTGGGGTGACGGTCAGGTAGCGTACGTGGCAATCGGTATTGCTGCCAGCTCGGATGAACATCTGGGCCTGCTACGCCAGCTGACCCACGTACTGAGCGATGATTCCGTTGCTGAACAACTGAAGTCAGCAACAACAGCAGAAGAACTTCGCGCATTACTGATGGGCGAAAAGCAGAGTGAGCAGCTGAAGCTCGACAACGAAATGCTGACGCTGGATATCGTCGCCAGCGATCTGCTGACTCTTCAGGCGCTGAACGCTGCGCGTCTGAAAGAGGCGAGGGCAGTTGACGCCACTTTCGTCACCAAAGCCATCAATGAACAACCGCTGAACCTCGGACAGGGTATCTGGCTGAGCGATAGCGCCGAAGGCAATCTGCGTAGCGCGATTGCGGTAAGCCGTGCGGCAAATGCTTTTGATGTGGACGGCGAAACGGCAGCCATGCTGGTGAGTGTGGCGATGAATGACGATCAGCCCATCGCGGTTCTTAAGCGTCTCGCTGATTTATTGCTCGACAATAAAGCTGACCGCTTGCTGAAAGCGGATGCGGCAACGTTGCTGGCGCTGCTGACCAGCGATGATGCGCCGACCGACGACGTGTTAAGCGCGGAGTTTGTGGTGCGCAATGAACACGGCCTGCATGCTCGTCCAGGTACCATGCTGGTCAATACCATTAAACAATTTAACAGTGATATTACCGTGACAAACCTTGATGGTACCGGCAAACCGGCAAACGGACGTAGTCTGATGAAAGTTGTGGCACTTGGCGTTAAGAAAGGTCATCGCCTACGCTTTACCGCCCAGGGTGCAGATGCTGAACAGGCGCTGAAAGCAATCGGCGACGCTATCGCTGCTGGTCTTGGGGAGGGCGCATAATGAGCAGACGTGTTGCTACTATCACCCTTAATCCGGCTTATGACCTTGTTGGTTTCTGCCCGGAAATTGAACGCGGCGAAGTGAACCTGGTGAAAACCACCGGTCTGCATGCGGCGGGTAAAGGCATCAACGTGGCCAAAGTATTAAAAGACCTGGGAATTGATGTCACCGTTGGCGGCTTCCTGGGTAAAGACAATCAGGATGGTTTTCAGCAACTGTTCAGCGAGCTGGGCATTGCCAACCGTTTCCAGGTTGTACAGGGGCGCACCCGAATTAACGTTAAGCTGACGGAAAAAGACGGCGAAGTGACCGACTTCAACTTCTCGGGTTTTGAAGTCACCCCCGCCGACTGGGAACGCTTTGTGACTGATTCTCTGAGCTGGCTCGGTCAGTTCGATATGGTCTGTGTCAGCGGAAGCTTACCGTCAGGCGTCAGCCCGGAAGCGTTCACCGACTGGATGACTCGCCTGCGTAGTCAGTGTCCTTGCATTATCTTTGATAGTAGCCGTGAAGCGTTAGTAGCAGGTTTGAAAGCGGCACCGTGGCTGGTGAAACCTAACCGCCGCGAGTTGGAAATCTGGGCAGGCCGTAAACTGCCTGAAATGAAAGATGTGATTGAAGCTGCACATGCGCTACGTGAACAAGGTATTGCGCATGTTGTTATTTCACTGGGTGCCGAAGGCGCGCTTTGGGTTAATGCCTCCGGCGAATGGATCGCCAAACCACCGTCAGTCGATGTCGTAAGCACCGTTGGCGCAGGGGATTCTATGGTTGGTGGCCTGATTTATGGCTTGCTGATGCGTGAATCCAGTGAACACACACTGCGTCTGGCGACAGCTGTTGCAGCCCTGGCGGTAAGTCAAAGCAATGTGGGTATTACCGATCGTCCGCAGTTGGCCGCAATGATGGCGCGCGTCGACTTACAACCTTTTAACTGACAGCAGGAGAGGCATAATGAAAACGCTGCTGATTATTGACGCTAATCTCGGTCAGGCACGCGCCTATATGGCGAAGACCCTGCTGGGCGCGGCGGCGCGAAAAGCAAAACTGGAAATCATCGACAATCCGAACGACGCAGAAATGGCGATTGTTCTCGGTGATTCCATCCCGAATGACAGCGCGCTGAACGGTAAAAATGTCTGGCTGGGTGATATTTCCCGGGCAGTTGCGCACCCTGAGCTGTTCCTGAGTGAAGCCAAAGGCCATGCGAAACCTTACACTGCGCCGGTCACTGCGACAGCACCGGTTGCCGCCAGCGGTCCGAAACGCGTAGTTGCGGTGACTGCTTGCCCGACTGGCGTAGCACACACCTTTATGGCGGCTGAAGCCATTGAAACCGAAGCGAAAAAACGTGGCTGGTGGGTGAAAGTTGAAACCCGTGGTTCTGTTGGCGCGGGTAATGCAATCACTCCCGAGGAAGTAGCCGCAGCGGATCTGGTGATTGTGGCGGCAGATATCGAAGTGGATCTGGCGAAATTTGCTGGTAAACCGATGTATCGTACCTCTACCGGTCTGGCGCTGAAGAAAACCGCGCAGGAACTGGATAAAGCGGTTGCTGAAGCAACGCCGTATGAACCGGCGGGCAAAACTCAAACGGCGACCACTGAAGGTAAGAAAGAGAGTGCAGGCGCTTATCGTCACTTGCTAACGGGCGTCTCTTACATGCTGCCGATGGTCGTTGCTGGTGGTCTGTGTATCGCGCTTTCTTTTGCTTTTGGTATCGAAGCGTTTAAAGAGCCGGGTACGTTGGCAGCGGCGCTGATGCAGATTGGTGGTGGTTCAGCCTTTGCGCTGATGGTGCCGGTACTGGCAGGTTATATTGCCTTTTCCATTGCCGATCGTCCGGGCCTCACGCCGGGTCTGATTGGCGGTATGCTGGCGGTCAGCACCGGTTCTGGCTTCATTGGTGGTATTATTGCGGGCTTCCTGGCTGGTTACATTGCGAAGTTAATCAGTACGCAATTGAAACTGCCACAGAGTATGGAGGCGCTGAAACCGATCCTGATCATTCCGCTAATTTCCAGTCTGGTGGTCGGTCTGGCGATGATCTACCTGATCGGTAAACCGGTTGCTGGCATTCTCGAAGGGTTGACTCACTGGCTGCAGACCATGGGGACTGCGAATGCGGTTCTGCTGGGGGCGATCCTCGGTGGCATGATGTGTACTGACATGGGCGGTCCGGTAAATAAAGCAGCGTACGCATTCGGTGTGGGTCTGCTGAGTACTCAAACCTATGGCCCGATGGCGGCGATTATGGCGGCAGGTATGGTGCCACCGCTGGCAATGGGCCTGGCAACAATGGTGGCGCGTCGCAAATTCGACAAAGCGCAGCAGGAAGGTGGCAAAGCCGCTCTGGTACTGGGACTGTGCTTTATTTCGGAAGGTGCAATTCCGTTTGCTGCTCGTGATCCGATGCGTGTGCTGCCGTGCTGTATCGTGGGTGGGGCGCTGACTGGCGCAATCTCAATGGCGATTGGTGCGAAACTGATGGCACCGCACGGTGGTCTGTTTGTTCTGCTGATCCCTGGCGCTATTACGCCGGTATTGGGTTACCTGGTAGCAATTATTGCCGGTACGCTGGTGGCGGGTTTGGCCTATGCCTTCCTGAAACGTCCGGAAGTGGACGCAGTAGCGAAAGCAGCGTAATAAAAGGTGTGTTACAGGGCAGAAATTTCCTGCCCTGTATCATTGGATGAGCGCAAAGGGAATGACCGGTTTGTAAATGTAATTTTATGAATTTAAATGGTTTTATCTTTCAGTAGAAACCTGAAACGTTCATCAAACACTAAGGTTATTTCCTCAAGGGCAGATTATTTTCTGCCCTTTTTTAGTGTTCCTGTTCTGTGCATCCCGTCACAAATTCCTCGCTTTTGTAATTCAGGCATTTAATCGCATTTTGTGAGCCTGCTCAAATCTGCCCATTTTGCCTCTCTGGCGGTAATTTACTTTACGTAAAACATGCATACTATGAGCACATGTTTAAATATGAACACATGTTTAAACCGTCTTTGCAGTATCTATATTCTTGTGGATTGACAGGGTTGGTAATTTTTTACCAGAGGACGTGCTATGCGCGAAAAGGATTATGTCGTAATTATAGGTTCGGCGAATATTGATGTCGCCGGATATTCACATGAATCATTAAATTATGCGGATTCAAATCCAGGTAAAATAAAATTTACGCCTGGTGGAGTAGGGCGCAATATTGCACAAAACCTGGCGTTGCTGGGTAACAAAGCCTGGCTACTGAGCGCAGTAGGCAGTGATTTTTATGGTCAATCGCTGCTAACGCAAACCAATCAATCTGGCGTTTATGTCGATAAATGCCTGATTGTGCCGGGAGAAAATACGTCTAGTTATTTATCATTACTCGATAATACCGGTGAAATGCTGGTTGCTATAAATGACATGAATATTAGCAACGCTATTACAGCTGAATATCTCGCACAGCACCGTGAATTTATTCAGAGGGCAAAGGTCATTGTCGCAGACTGTAATATCAGTGAAGAGGCACTGGCATGGATTCTGGATAATGCCGCCAACGTACCCGTATTTGTCGATCCGGTTTCAGCGTGGAAATGTGTCAAAGTGCGCGACCGTCTAAATCAGATCCACACTCTCAAGCCAAACCGCCTTGAAGCGGAAACCCTGAGTGGGATTGCGCTGTCAGGGCGTGACGATGTGGCAAAAGTTGCTGCCTGGTTCCATCAACATGGCCTGAACCGACTGGTATTGAGCATGGGCGGCGATGGCGTTTATTACAGCGATATCAGCGGTGAAAATGGCTGGTCTGCGCCGATCAAAACCAATGTTATTAATGTTACCGGAGCGGGCGATGCCATGATGGCGGGACTTGCTTCGTGTTGGGTAGACGGAATGCCGTTTGCCGAATCTGTTCGTTTCGCACAGGGATGTTCGTCAATGGCGCTCTCCTGTGAATACACCAATAACCCCGATTTATCGATTGCCAACGTTATATCGTTAGTGGAGAACGCAGAATGTCTGAATTAAAAATTTCCCCTGAATTATTACAAATTTCCCCGGAAGTGCAGGACGCTTTAAAAAACAAAAAACCGGTTGTGGCGCTGGAATCGACCATTATTTCTCACGGGATGCCGTTCCCACAAAATGCCCAGACCGCAATTGAAGTAGAAGAAACTATTCGTAAACAGGGCGCAGTACCTGCCACTATCGCCATTATTGGCGGCGTGATGAAAGTGGGTTTAAGCAAAGAAGAAATTGAATTACTGGGTCGTGAAGGGCATAACGTGACCAAAGTTAGTCGTCGCGATTTACCTTTTGTTGTTGCCGCCGGAAAAAATGGCGCAACCACTGTGGCTTCAACGATGATTATTGCGGCGCTTGCCGGAATTAAAGTATTTGCCACCGGGGGAATTGGTGGTGTGCATCGCGGGGCGGAACATACCTTCGATATTTCTGCCGATTTGCAAGAACTGGCAAATACTAATGTCACCGTTGTTTGTGCCGGGGCGAAATCTATTCTCGATTTAGGATTAACCACTGAGTATTTAGAAACCTTCGGTGTGCCGTTAATTGGCTATCAGACTAAAGCGCTGCCTGCGTTTTTCTGCCGTACCAGCTCGTTTGACGTCAGCATTCGTCTCGACAGCGCCAGTGAAATTGCCCGTGCAATGGCGGTGAAATGGCAAAGCGGGCTGAACGGTGGCCTCGTGGTAGCGAACCCGATCCCGGAACAGTTTGCGATGCCGGAGGAATCTATCAATGCAGCCATAGATCAAGCCGTCGCCGAAGCCGAAGAGCAGGGCGTTATTGGTAAAGAAAGTACACCGTTCCTGCTGGCGCGCGTTGCTGAGCTGACCGGCGGTGACAGCCTGAAATCCAATATCCAGCTGGTGTTCAACAACGCCATTCTGGCGAGTGAAATTGCCAAAGAATACCAGCGTCTCGCGGGTTAATTTCTGACGGGCAGAAAGCCGTCGCCCGTACTCATCAAGCATACCAAAACCTGGCGCTGACGCCGGGTTTACTGGCATGAAGGGAAAATCATTATGGATATAATGAGAAGTGTTGTGGGGATGGTGGTGTTACTGGCAATAGCATTTCTGTTGTCAGTGAATAAAAAGAGCATCAGTTTGCGCACGGTTGGAGCCGCACTGCTGCTGCAAATCGCTATTGGTGGCATCATGCTCTACTTCCCACCGGGAAAGTGGGCAGTAGAACAGGCGGCATTAGGCGTTCATAAAGTGATGTCTTACAGTGATGCCGGTAGCGCCTTCATTTTTGGTTCGCTGGTTGGGCCGAAAATGGATGTCCTGTTTGACGGTGCGGGTTTTATCTTCGCCTTTCGCGTACTTCCGGCGATTATTTTCGTTACTGCGCTCATCAGTCTGCTGTACTACATTGGCGTGATGGGGCTGCTGATTCGCATCCTTGGCAGCATTTTCCAGAAAGCTCTTAACATCAGCAAAATCGAATCTTTTGTCGCAGTCACAACTATTTTCCTCGGGCAAAATGAGATCCCGGCGATCGTTAAACCGTTTATCGATCGCATGAATCGCAACGAGTTGTTTACCGCAATTTGTAGCGGGATGGCGTCCATTGCTGGTTCGATGATGATTGGTTATGCCGGAATGGGCGTACCAATTGACTACCTGTTAGCGGCATCGCTGATGGCGATCCCAGGTGGTATTTTGTTTGCACGTATTCTTAGCCCGGCCACCGAGCCTTCACAGGTCACATTTGAAAATCTGTCGTTCAGCGAAACGCCGCCAAAAAGCTTTATCGAAGCGGCGGCGAGCGGTGCGATGACCGGGCTGAAAATCGCCGCTGGTGTAGCGACGGTGGTAATGGCGTTTGTCGCAATTATTGCGCTGATCAACGGCATTATCGGCGGAATTGGTGGCTGGTTTGGTTTCGCCAATGCCTCTCTGGAAAGTATTTTTGGCTATGTGCTGGCACCGCTGGCGTGGATCATGGGTGTGGACTGGAGTGATGCCAATCTTGCGGGTAGCCTGATTGGGCAGAAACTGGCGATTAATGAGTTTGTTGCTTATCTCAATTTCTCGCCCTATCTGCAAACGAGCGGCACGCTGGATGTCAAGACCATTGCCATTATCTCGTTCGCCCTCTGTGGGTTTGCAAACTTTGGTTCTATCGGTGTTGTCGTTGGCGCATTTTCGGCTATTTCGCCAAAACGTGCTCCAGAAATCGCCCAGCTTGGTTTACGGGCGCTGGCAGCAGCAACGCTTTCCAACCTGATGAGTGCGACTATTGCCGGGTTCTTTATTGGTCTGGCGTAATGCTCGATTTGTAGACCGGATAAAACGTATTAAGCGTTGCATCCGGCAATCGCGCTATTGCAAATAATTTTTACTGCATCATCCCGGAGAATTTATTCTCCGGGTCCATCTCCAGCGCCAGTCCTGACAACTGCTTTCTGTTTTTAATGAGATACCCTTTCTTGCTTTTAGTTAATAAACCGTCGTGAATGAATTGCGCGAGAACATATAAAAGATGTCGATAAGAAACGCCTAAATACTCTGCCGCTTGCGTATGCTTTTCGTGATAAAGATCACCTTCCTGCGAGAGTAATATAAAAGCTGCCAGGCGATTAACTAACGGAAATGATTGATTCTGAGTTAAAGAAACAATATTACGATAATTTTTATGACTTAAGGTGACGCAGAGTTTTCGTAAAAATAGCGTGTCGTTTAATAACAGCGGGCGGTAATGTTTCATAGGGAGCGCAAGGCACCAACACTCTTCAATAGCCTGCACCGCACGCGGTTCATGGTCTTTGTCGATTAACTCAATCTCGCCAATAAAACAGGGGGCGGCAAAGAAATCGATCAGCGACACGCGACCATTAGCTAGCGTGGCGTAAAGCCTGGCGCGGCCTCGCGTCAGGTAAAACAGCCAGGACGGCTGTTGCCCTTCCTGCACAATGTAGTCACGCGCTAAAAAATGAAACAGCCGCGTATCGGCTGAAACATCCGTTAAAAAGCAATCCTTAAACGCGGATTCACTCATCAATTGCTGCTTAAGATCATTATTGTGGATTTCTTTCACGATGTTTATCCGCTATGAGATTTCTCATATTTAGCATACGTACGCGGTTGGTAAGATTCAATCATCGGCCCGGTCGAATTTTCTTTGCTGTAGAAAAAATAACGCAACTGGAAACAGAGGAAATAAACAATGGAAAAGAGAAAAATTATTCTGGATTGTGATCCGGGTCATGATGATGCTATTGCAATGATGATGGCAGCGAAACATCCGGCAATAGATTTATTAGGCATCACTATTGTAGCGGGTAATCAGACGCTTGATAAAACATTAATTAATGGCCTGAATGTTTGCCAGAAACTGGAGATTAATGTTCCGGTTTATGCGGGGATGCCGCAACCCATTATGCGTAAACAAATCGTTGCCGATAATATTCACGGTGAAACCGGACTGGATGGCCCGGTATTCGAGCCGCTGACCCGCCAGGCAGAAAGTACCCACGCGGTGAAATACATCATTGATACCCTGATGGCAAGCGATGGCGATATCACTCTGGTGCCGGTTGGTCCGCTTTCAAATATCGCGGTGGCAATGCGTATGCAACCCGCGATCCTGCCCAAAATCCGTGAAATTGTGCTAATGGGCGGCGCTTACGGTACAGGCAACTTCACGCCATCTGCCGAGTTCAACATCTTTGCTGATCCGGAAGCAGCCCGCGTGGTGTTCACCTCCGGCGTTCCATTAGTGATGATGGGCCTCGATCTCACCAACCAGACCGTTTGCACCCCGGACGTGATTGCACGGATGGAAAGGGCAGGCGGCCCTGCCGGAGAGCTGTTCAGCGACATCATGAACTTCACTCTCAAAACGCAGTTCGAAAACTACGGCCTGGCTGGCGGCCCGGTGCACGACGCCACCTGCATCGGTTATCTGATTAACCCTGATGGCATTAAAACACAGGAGATGTACGTCGAAGTGGACGTCAACAGTGGCCCTTGCTATGGGCGTACCGTCTGCGACGAGCTGGGCGTTCTTGGCAAGCCCGCTAATACCAAAGTCGGCATCACTATTGATACCGACTGGTTCTGGGGCTTAGTCGAAGAGTGCGTGCGCGGCTACATCAAAACCCATTAAGTGTTGATAACAAGCCGGGTCAGTATCGCAAGATCCAAGCCCGGCTATTTCTGATGGGCAGAAAGCCGTCGCCCAATATGACATGAAGAGATAATAACTATGGATGTCATGAGAAGTGTTCTGGGAATGGTGGTATTGCTGGCAATTGCATTTTTGCTGTCAGTAAACAAGAAGAAGATCAGCCTGCGTACCGTTGGCGCGGCGTTAGTGTTACAGGTTGTGATTGGCGGGATTATGCTTTGGTTACCGCCAGGGCGTTGGGTCGCTGAAAAAGTCGCTTTTGGCGTGCATAAAGTGATGGCGTACAGCGACGCGGGTAGCGCATTTATCTTCGGTTCGCTGGTCGGGCCGAAAATGGACACGCTGTTTGATGGCGCAGGATTTATCTTTGGTTTCAGGGTATTACCGGCAATTATCTTCGTCACTGCACTGGTGAGTATTCTCTACTACATCGGTGTGATGGGGATTTTAATTCGCATTCTCGGCGGTATCTTCCAGAAAGCGTTAAATATCAGCAAGATTGAGTCATTCGTCGCGGTCACCACCATTTTCCTCGGGCAAAACGAAATTCCGGCGATCGTCAAACCCTTTATCGATCGTCTGAATCGCAATGAATTATTTACAGCGATTTGTAGTGGCATGGCCTCGATTGCTGGTTCGACAATGATTGGTTACGCCGCCCTGGGCGTACCTGTGGAATATTTGCTGGCGGCATCGTTAATGGCGATCCCAGGCGGGATCTTGTTTGCCCGCCTGTTAAGCCCGGCTACGGAATCTTCGCAGGTTTCCTTTAATAACCTCTCTTTCACCGAAACACCGCCAAAAAGCATTATTGAAGCCGCTGCGACAGGGGCAATGACCGGGCTGAAAATCGCCGCCGGTGTAGCGACAGTTGTTATGGCATTTGTCGCCATCATTGCGTTAATTAATGGTATTATCGGCGGCGTTGGCGGCTGGTTTGGTTTTGCACATGCCTCGCTGGAGTCCATTTTAGGTTACCTGTTGGCCCCATTGGCGTGGGTGATGGGGGTTGACTGGAGTGATGCAAATCTTGCCGGGAGTTTGATTGGGCAGAAGCTGGCGATCAATGAATTTGTCGCTTATCTCAATTTCTCGCCATATCTGCAAACGGGTGGCACTCTGGATGCTAAAACCGTGGCGATTATTTCTTTCGCGTTGTGCGGTTTCGCTAACTTTGGTTCTATCGGGGTGGTGGTGGGGGCGTTTTCTGCGGTTGCGCCACACCGTGCGCCGGAAATCGCCCAACTTGGTTTACGCGCGCTGGCGGCGGCGACACTTTCTAACCTGATGAGTGCTACTATTGCAGGATTCTTTATTGGTTTAGCGTAGTGCGCAATTTATGAGCCGGATAAGATGCGGTCAAGCGTCGAATCCGGCAACATTGTTACACCATTGGCACTAATGAAAGCGCGTTATCGGCAGACAGGGTAGGGTTGTTTAAGCTGCCGCTGGCGCGCGAAATTGCCGCGCAGGCTACCGCAAAACGGGCGCTGTCGCGGAAACTGTATCCTTCAAGAAAGCTATATACCAGGCCCGCCATAAAACCATCGTCAGCACCAAAACTGTCTACTGTCGTATGCGCTGGCGCGGTCAGCAAAAATTGTTCTCCATCCTTATCGCTGCAAAATACAGATTCATCTTTCAGATAAACAAAAATGCGTTTAACACCTTGTTGATGCAGCGAATTTACAGCTCTGATGCGATCGTTGTCGTCTTTAATCGGTTGCCCCCACAAAATTTCCAGTTCATTTTGTGTTGGTTTCAGAGTGTGGATCCGGCTGTACCAGTTTTTTACTTTGTTCGCTTTAAATTCGGAAACGGTATCGACAAACATCGGAATTTCATCAGCAATGGTAAAGACCCACTCCAGGGCTTCAGGTGTGAGATTACAATCAGCCAGCACCACACCAGCATGGCGAATCAAGTCCCGTGAAGTATTGAGCAGTTGAGGCGTTAGCTGTTGCAGAATATGTGTGTCATTGATTGCCAGGATAGTTTCTTCCTGCTTATTAGCGATAGCGAGATAAGTTGCAGTGCTGTGTCCATGCAGACGAATGCAGTTTGAAACGTTCACGCCCGCGCGGCGCGTTTCTTCCAGTAATGTCTCGCCGTAAAAATCGTTGCCAATAGCTGATATTAAATGCACATCCCGACCAAGCAGAGCCAGGTTATGCGCGATATTACGTCCGACGCCGCCTGCGGAACAGTGAACAGAACCTGGATGAGAGGCTGCTTGCGGGTAACGGATATCCGCCATTCCGCGAATATCCATATTGATTGCACCCACAACCACACAGTAATCCTGCTCGGTAAGGATATATCCTTTGCCTTTAATCAAACCCTTGCGCATCAAATCCATAATATGAGCGGCAACACGTGAGCGGCTGATTTGCAGAATATCGGCGATTTCATTCTGTTGAATCAGCGGGTTACGCCGTAAAATTTTAAGAATCTGCTTTTCCCTGTCGTTCATCGATCAGGCCACCGCTTTTTCAGTTTGTTGCGCTTTCAGCCAGGCGATCTCTTCTGCCCAGATATCCGGGTTGATGGTTTCAAGGATCAGCGGAATGCCGTCGAAACGGTCGTCCTGCATGATCCAGCGGAACGCATCATGACCGATATTGCCTTCACCGAGGCTATGATGGCGGTCAACGCGGCTGCCAAAGGTGCTTTTCGCATCGTTAAGGTGCATCCCGCGCAGATACTTAAAGCCAACAATACGGGCAAAATCCGCGAACGTTTTCTCGCATTCGGCTGGAGTACGCAAATCATACCCGGCAGCGAAAGCATGGCAGGTATCAATGCAGACGCCGACACGGGATTTATCTTCCACGCCGTCGATAATCGCCGCGAGATGTTCGAATTTAAACCCTAAGTTACTGCCCTGACCGGCGGTGTTTTCAATCACCGCTGTTACACCTTGAGTTTTATCCAGCGCAATGTTGATGGATTCGGCAATACGCGCAAGGCAATCCTCTTCTGAAATCTGCATCAGATGGCTGCCAGGGTGGAAGTTGAGCAAAGAAAGCCCCAGTTGTTCGCAACGCTGCATTTCATCTATAAAGGCATCGCGCGATTTTTCCAGAGCTTCAGTGACCGGATGTCCGAGGTTAATCAGATAGCTGTCGTGGGGAAGAATTTGCGCCGATGTGTAGTGATATTTTTCACAGGCCGCTTTGAATTCATCGATGGTTTGCGTCGTGAGCGGTGCGGCACGCCACTGACGTTGGTTTTTGGTGAACAAGGCAAACGCGGTTGCGTCGATTTCGGCGGCGCGAATTGCGGCATTTGCCAGACCGCCAGCAGCACTAACGTGCGCTCCAATGTATTTCATGCGAGGACTCCTGTTAAACCCGCTGGAGGAAAACGGTAATGATAGCGGGTTAACAGGAGCAAGATGTAGTGGTTTATGCGATGACGCTTTGAATCACATAGTTAATCGCACCACCACCAACAATCAGCCAGGCAAACAGTACCAGTGCCATCAGCAGAGGTTTCGCCCCGGCTTTTTTCAGCGCGCTGACGTGAGTGGTCAGACCCAGCGCCGCCATCGCCATTGCCAGCAGGAAGGTATCCAGCGTTACCAGCATGTTCACCACGCTCTGCGGTAACAGGTGGAACGAGTTAAAGATGGCAACGACGATGAACAAGATGGCAAACCACGGAATAGTGATTTTGCTTTTCTCGCCGCTGTTCGCCCCAGACAGCTGTTTAACACGCGCCGCCAGCAGGATGAGGAACGGAGCCAGCATCATCACGCGCAGCATTTTGGAAATAACTGCTGCGTTTTCCGCATCCGGGCTGATGGCATGACCTGCCGCCACCACCTGCGCCACTTCGTGCACAGTAGAACCAATGTAGATACCGAAAGTTTCCGGACTAAACCATTGAGACATCAGCGGATATATCGCCGGGTAGAGGAAAATAGCGACGGTCCCGAAGATAACAACGGTTGCAACAGCCACGGTTACTTTACTGGCTTCCGCTTTCACTACTGGCTCAGTCGCCAGTACCGCGGCAGCACCACAGATACTGCTACCGGCACCGATCAACCAGCTGGTGTGCTTATCCAGACCAAACACTTTCTGCCCCAGGAAGCAAGCCAGCAGGAAGGTACTGGACAGCGTCAGCACGTCAATGATGATCCCACTGATACCGACATCGGCAATTTGCGAGAACGTCAGACGGAAGCCATAAAGAATGATACCCAGACGTAATAAATATTGCTTGGCAAACAGCACACCACCGTCACAGCTTTTCCAGATGTGCGGATAGATGGTGTTGCCTAAAACCATCCCCAACAAGATTGCGAGGGTGAGGGCACTAAACCCGGCACCCGCAACCGCGGGAATGGAACCACCCCACAGGGCGACCCCGGTGATAACTGCACTCAGGGCTAACCCCGGAATAAAATGCCACAGTGTACGATGTTGTTTCTGTAAGGTGATATTCGTCATAACCCTCTCCTTTAACCGGGCATAAGGTTACGACTAACTGGTTTAAAAATAAAATTGATTATATATTTATAATTAATCTTTATAAGTGGTAAGCGACTATGCACATCACCCTCCGGCAGTTGGAAGTTTTTGCAGAAGTATTGAAAAGTGGATCAACCACCCAGGCGTCGGTGATGCTGGCGTTGTCGCAATCAGCAGTGAGCGCAGCCTTGACCGACCTGGAAGGGCAGCTTGGCGTGCAACTGTTTGATCGCGTGGGGAAAAGACTGGTTGTTAATGAACACGGGCGGCTGCTCTATCCGCGTGCGTTGGCATTGCTTGAACAGGCGGTTGAAATCGAACAACTGTTTCGCGAAGACAACGGCGCGATTCGTATCTATGCCAGTAGTACCATCGGTAACTACATTCTGCCTGCAGTTATCGCCCGTTATCGCCATGATTATCCGCAGTTGCCGATTGAACTTAGCGTTGGGAACAGCCAGGACGTGATGCAAGCGGTGCTGGATTTCCGCGTTGATATTGGTTTTATTGAAGGACCGTGCCACAGCACTGAAATTATTTCTGAACCGTGGCTGGAAGACGAGCTGGTGGTTTTCGCCGCGCCGACTTCGCCGTTGGCCCGTGGTCCGGTCACCTTAGAGCAGCTGGCCGCTGCGCCGTGGATCCTGCGTGAACGCGGTTCCGGCACGCGGGAGATTGTCGATTATCTATTGCTGTCACATTTACCGAAGTTTGAGATGGCGATGGAATTAGGTAACTCCGAGGCAATCAAACATGCGGTGCGTCATGGGTTGGGAATTAGTTGCCTGTCGCGACGGGTGATTGAAGATCAATTGCAGGCAGGCACATTAAGTGAAGTTGCGGTCCCTCTGCCGCGCCTGATGCGTACGTTGTGGCGTATACATCATCGGCAAAAACACCTTTCCAACGCGCTACGGCGCTTTCTGGACTATTGCGATCCCGCGAATGTACCGCGTTAAGTTGCTGTACAAGAACATGCTGGTGCTGTGTCGATTTCGTGACGCAGCGCCCTCAGCATGCATTCGCCAGAAAAGAGATTGGCTGCTTTACTTATAATCCCTGGGCGATCATGAAGGTGTCTTATAACCGTGTATTTCTGCCGGAAGGATTGCCAATCGTCTGCTACAATCGCGCCTCATTTTTAAGATGGATAGCATTTTTGTATGGTTTCCGAAACTAAAACCACAGAAGCGCCGGGCTTACGCCGTGAATTAAAGGCGCGTCACCTGACGATGATTGCCATTGGCGGTTCCATCGGTACAGGTCTTTTTGTTGCCTCTGGCGCAACGATTTCTCAGGCAGGTCCGGGCGGGGCATTGCTCTCGTATATGCTGATTGGCCTGATGGTTTACTTCCTGATGACCAGTCTCGGTGAACTGGCTGCATATATGCCGGTTTCCGGTTCGTTTGCCACTTACGGTCAGAACTATGTTGAAGAAGGCTTTGGCTTCGCGCTGGGCTGGAACTACTGGTACAACTGGGCGGTGACTATCGCCGTTGACCTGGTTGCAGCTCAGCTGGTCATGAGCTGGTGGTTCCCGGATACACCGGGCTGGATCTGGAGTGCGTTGTTCCTCGGCGTTATCTTCCTGCTGAACTACATCTCAGTTCGTGGCTTTGGTGAAGCGGAATACTGGTTCTCACTGATCAAAGTCACGACAGTTATTGTCTTTATCATCGTTGGCGTGCTGATGATTATCGGTATCTTCAAAGGCGCGCAGCCTGCGGGCTGGAGCAACTGGACAATCGGCGAAGCGCCGTTTGCTGGTGGTTTTGCGGCGATGATCGGCGTAGCTATGATTGTCGGCTTCTCTTTCCAGGGAACCGAGCTGATCGGTATTGCTGCAGGCGAGTCCGAAGATCCGGCGAAAAACATTCCACGCGCGGTACGTCAGGTGTTCTGGCGAATCCTGTTGTTCTATGTGTTCGCGATCCTGATTATCAGCCTGATTATTCCGTACACCGATCCGAGCCTGCTGCGTAACGATGTTAAAGACATCAGCGTTAGTCCGTTCACCCTGGTGTTCCAGCACGCGGGTCTGCTCTCTGCGGCGGCGGTGATGAACGCAGTTATTCTGACGGCGGTGCTGTCAGCGGGTAACTCCGGTATGTATGCGTCTACTCGTATGCTGTACACCCTGGCGTGTGACGGTAAAGCGCCGCGCATTTTCGCTAAACTGTCGCGTGGTGGCGTGCCGCGTAATGCGCTGTATGCGACGACGGTGATTGCCGGTCTGTGCTTCCTGACCTCCATGTTTGGCAACCAGACGGTATACCTGTGGCTGCTGAACACCTCCGGGATGACGGGTTTTATCGCCTGGCTGGGGATTGCCATTAGCCACTATCGCTTCCGTCGCGGTTACGTATTGCAGGGACACGACATTAACGATCTGCCGTACCGTTCAGGTTTCTTCCCACTGGGGCCGATCTTCGCATTCATTCTGTGTCTGATTATCACTTTGGGCCAGAACTACGAAGCGTTCCTGAAAGATACCATTGACTGGGGCGGCGTAGCGGCAACGTATATTGGTATCCCGCTGTTCCTGATTATTTGGTTCGGCTACAAGCTGATTAAAGGAACTCACTTCGTACGTTACAGCGAAATGAAGTTCCCGCAGAACGATAAGAAATAAGTTTCCTCCCTTCCTTGCTAAGCCCTCTCAACCGAGAGGGCTTTTTCAATTCCATTTCCCTGACAAATCATGCGGATATAAAATTTAACATTTGGATTGATAATTGTTATCGTTTGCATTATCGTTACGCCGCAATCAAAAAAGGCTGACAAATCAGAGGCTGTTCCGGCTTTCTGGGATGATCACCTGCATACAAATAAGTCCACCGCGATGCTGCCGTACGCAAGGGGACGTGAAGAAGATGTGAGCGATAACCCATTTTATTTTCGTAGTTACCTCATGGAGATATGGAATGTTTAGGTTGAACCCTTTCGTACGGGTCGGGCTGTGTTTGTCCGCTATTTCTTGTGCATGGCCTGTGTTAGCGGTCGATGATGATGGCGAAACGATGGTTGTCACTGCATCTTCCGTTGAACAAAACCTCAAAGATGCACCCGCCAGTATCAGCGTCATTACCCAGGAAGACCTGCAGCGAAAACCGGTACAGAATCTGAAGGATGTCCTCAAAGAAGTGCCTGGCGTACAACTGACGAACGAAGGGGATAACCGTAAGGGCGTTAGTATTCGTGGTCTGGACAGCAGCTACACCCTGATTCTCGTCGACGGTAAACGCGTTAACTCCCGCAATGCCGTCTTCCGCCACAATGATTTCGATCTGAACTGGATCCCGGTCGATTCCATCGAACGTATTGAAGTGGTTCGTGGCCCGATGTCGTCGCTATACGGCTCCGATGCGCTCGGCGGTGTAGTGAATATCATCACCAAAAAAATCGGTCAGAAATGGTCGGGTACCGTTACCGTCGATACCACCATTCAGGAACATCGCGATCGCGGTGATACCTATAACGGTCAGTTCTTTACCAGTGGACCATTAATTGATGGTGTGCTGGGAATGAAAGCTTACGGCAGCCTGGCAAAACGTGAAAAGGATGACCCGCAAAACTCAACGACCACCGATACCGGAGAAACGCCGCGTATTGAAGGATTCTCCAGCCGCGACGGCAATGTCGAATTTGCCTGGACACCGAATCAAAATCACGATTTTACTGCCGGATACGGTTTCGACCGTCAGGATCGTGATTCCGACTCGCTGGACAAAAACCGCCTGGAACGCCAGAACTACTCCGTCAGCCATAATGGGCGTTGGGATTACGGCACCAGCGAACTGAAATACTACGGTGAGAAAGTCGAGAACAAAAACCCTGGCAACAGCAGCCCGATAACTTCCGAAAGCAATGCGGTCGACGGCAAATACACGTTGCCGCTGACGGCAATTAATCAGTTTCTCACGGTTGGCGGTGAATGGCGTCACGACAAACTTAGCGATGCGGTGAACCTGACCGGGGGAACCAGCTCCAAAACGTCTGCCAGCCAGTACGCGCTGTTTGTGGAAGATGAATGGCGGATCTTCGAGCCGCTGGCGCTGACGACCGGCGTGCGTATGGACGATCACGAAACCTACGGTGAACACTGGAGTCCGCGTGCCTACCTGGTTTATAACGCCACCGACACCGTAACGGTGAAAGGGGGCTGGGCGACGGCATTTAAAGCACCTTCTCTGTTGCAACTTAGCCCTGACTGGACGAGCAATTCCTGCCGTGGCGCATGTAAGATTGTGGGTAGCCCGGATCTGAAACCAGAAACCAGCGAAAGTTGGGAGCTGGGGCTTTACTACATGGGTGAAGAAGGCTGGCTGGAAGGGGTTGAATCCAGCGTTACCGTTTTCCGTAACGATGTGAAAGATCGTATCAGCATCAGCCGTACGTCTGACGTCAACGCTGCACCGGGCTACCAAAACTTTGTTGGTTTTGAGACGGGCGCTAACGGACGGCGCATACCGGTATTTAGCTACTACAACGTTAACAAAGCTCGTATTCAGGGCGTGGAAACCGAACTGAAAATTCCGTTCAACGATGAATGGAAACTGTCGATCAACTACACCTACAACGATGGTCGTGATGTCAGCAACGGCGAAAACAAACCGCTATCCGATCTGCCGTTCCATACTGCTAACGGTACGCTGGACTGGAAACCGCTGGCGCTGGAAGACTGGTCATTCTATGTTTCTGGTCACTATACCGGGCAGAAACGCGCCGACAGCGCGACGGCTAAAACACCGGGCGGTTATACCATCTGGAATACCGGCGCGGCCTGGCAGGTGACTAAAGACGTCAAACTGCGCGCAGGCGTGCTGAACCTTGGCGACAAGGATCTCAGTCGTGACGACTACAGCTATAACGAAGACGGACGTCGTTACTTTATGGCAGTGGATTATCGCTTCTGATGAGAAGATGCCCGGCGAACCGGGCGGACTTTCACTTCAGTAAATACTGCGCATGGAAGCGCAGGTGATCCTCTATAAAAGAGGCGATGAAGTAGTAACTGTGATCATATCCCGGCTGAATACGCAGCGTCATCGGCCACGCTTTCTGGCGCGCGGCTTCTGCCAGTACCGCAGGTTGCAACTGGTCGGCAAGAAACTGATCATTATCGCCCTGATCGATAAGCGTCGGGATCGCATCCTGCGCGTTACTGGCATACATCAGCGCGCAACTGTCCCATTCCAGCCATGCATTTTTGTCCTCACCTAAATAGCTGCTAAACGCTTTGATTCCCCACGGGACGCTGCACGGATTCACAATTGGCGCAAAGGCCGAAACGCTGGTGTATTTACCCGGATTTTTCAGCGCCATAATCAGCGCACCGTGACCACCCATTGAATGACCGCTAATGGCGCAGCGGTCGCTGACATTAAATTGCGACTGAACCAGCGCCGGTAATTCATCGCGCAGATAATCATACATCCGGTAATGCGTCGCCCACGGCGGTTGCGTGGCGTTAAGATAAAACCCCGCGCCCTGGCCTAAATCGTAGCCATCATCGTTGGCAACCTGTTCGCCGCGCGGGCTGGTGTCTGGCATCACCAGTACAATCCCCAGTTCTGCCGCCACGCGCTGGGCACCCGCCTTGGTGGTGAAGTTCTCGTCATTGCAGGTTAATCCGGAAAGCCAGTACAGCACTGGTGGCGGGGTGTGATCACGAGGGGGTGGGAGAAAGATACTGAACGTCATCGGGCAGTTTAAGGTACTGGAGTCGTGTCGCCAGCGTTGCTGCCAGCCTTCAAAACAGCGGTGCTCTTCGAGCATTTCCATGCGTGGCTCCTTGTTGTGTTGTTTGCAATTTCTTCATCATACCGTTTATTCAATGTGCTGTGAGTAACTTTCACTTCCGTATTTGCATAACGATGTTTTAACATCTGCTGATGAAAGGCAGCGGCAATTACAATAATTATCGCTGTGAATACTGGATTATGTGCGCCGCCTCACGCACAATAATCAGGCTGTAAATCAGCTTAATAACTTTGCCCCCACGCAGGGCGGAGGCGTCACACCTGCAGGAGAAATCATAAATGCCATCACTCAGTAAAGAAGCGGCCCTGGTTCATGAAGCGTTAGTTGCGCGAGGACTGGAAACACCGCTGCGCCCGCCCGTGCATGAAATGGATAACGAAACGCGCAAAAGCCTTATTGCTGGTCATATGACCGAAATCATGCAGCTGCTGAATCTCGACCTGGCTGATGACAGTTTGATGGAAACGCCGCATCGCATCGCTAAAATGTATGTCGATGAAATTTTCTCCGGTCTGGATTACGCCAACTTCCCGAAAATCACCCTCATTGAAAACAAAATGAAGGTCGATGAAATGGTCACCGTGCGCGATATCACTCTGACCAGTACCTGTGAACACCATTTTGTTACCATCGATGGCAAAGCGACGGTGGCTTATATCCCGAAAGATTCGGTGATCGGTCTGTCAAAAATTAACCGTATCGTGCAGTTCTTTGCCCAGCGTCCGCAGGTGCAGGAACGTCTGACGCAGCAAATTCTTATTGCGCTACAAACGCTGCTGGGCACCAATAACGTGGCTGTCTCGATCGACGCGGTGCATTACTGCGTGAAGGCGCGTGGCATCCGCGATGCAACCAGTGCCACAACAACGACCTCTCTTGGTGGATTGTTCAAATCCAGTCAGAATACGCGCCACGAGTTTCTGCGCGCTGTGCGTCATCACAACTGATTAAAAGGCAGGAACCATGGAGCGCAACGTCACGCTCGATTTTGTTCGCGGCGTCGCCATTCTGGGGATCCTGCTATTAAACATCAGCGCCTTTGGGCTACCAAAGGCGGCTTATCTCAATCCCGCCTGGTACGGTGCTATTACGCCGCAGGATGCATGGACCTGGGCATTTCTTGATCTCATCGGCCAGGTGAAATTCCTCACGCTTTTTGCGCTGCTGTTTGGTGCTGGACTGCAAATGTTGCTGCCCCGTGGCAGACGCTGGATCCAGTCGCGGTTAACGCTGTTAGTCTTATTGGGCTTTATTCACGGTTTATTGTTCTGGGACGGCGATATTCTGCTGGCTTACGGGCTGGTGGGCTTAATCTGCTGGCGGCTGGTGCGCGATGCGCCATCGGTAAAAAGCCTGTTTAATACCGGCGTCATGCTTTATCTGGTGGGGCTTGGCGTTTTGCTGTTATTGGGGCTGATTTCCGACAGCCAGACCAGCCGCGCCTGGACGCCGGATGCATCGGCTATTTTGTATGAAAAATACTGGAAGCTTCACGGCGGCGTTGATGCGATCAGTAATCGTGCCGATGGTGTTGGCAACAGTTTACTGGCACTGGGCGCACAGTATGGCTGGCAACTGGCTGGGATGATGCTCATTGGTGCGGCGCTGATGCGCAGCGGCTGGCTGAAAGGGCAGTTCAGCTTACGTCACTATCGTCGTACTGGTTTTGTGCTGGTGGCGATTGGGGTGACCATTAACCTTCCTGCCATCGCCCTGCAATGGCAGCTGGACTGGGCGTATCGCTGGTGTGCCTTCTTACTTCAAATGCCGCGGGAACTGAGTGCGCCGTTTCAGGCGATTGGCTATGCGTCGCTGTTTTATGGCTTCTGGCCGCAATTAAGCCGCTTTAAGCTGGTGCTGGCAATCGCCTGCGTCGGACGGATGGCGCTGACCAACTATCTATTGCAAACGCTGATTTGTACCACGCTTTTTTACCACCTCGGTTTGTTTATGCATTTTGATCGCCTGGAGCTGCTGGCGTTTGTTATTCCGGTATGGCTGGCGAATATCCTCTTCTCTGTTATCTGGCTGCGTTACTTCCGCCAGGGGCCGGTGGAATGGCTCTGGCGTCAGTTAACTTTGCGTGCTGCCGGAACGGCAATATCTAAAACATCAAGATAACGATCTGGATCACATTCGTTAACAAAACGGCTGTAACCGTTTCCATTGCTGTGACTCGATTCACGAAGTCCTGTATTCAGTGCTGACAAAATAGCCGCCAGCAAGCAGTCATTTACTGCAATCTCATAACAGGTAGTGAATATGATCACCATTCGTGATGTAGCGCGTCAGGCTGGCGTCTCTGTGGCAACGGTTTCCCGGGTGCTCAATAACAGCACGCTGGTCAGTGCCGACACGCGTGAAGCAGTAATGAAAGCCGTGAGTGAGCTGGATTATCGGCCAAATGCCAATGCCCAGGCGCTGGCAACTCAGGTTAGCGATACCATTGGCGTGGTGGTGATGGACGTTTCTGATGCTTTTTTCGGCGCGCTGGTAAAAGCGGTGGATCTGGTCGCCCAGCAGCATCAGAAATACGTGCTAATCGGCAATAGCTATCATGAAGCGGAAAAAGAGCGTCACGCCATTGAGGTGTTAATTCGCCAGCGTTGTAATGCGTTGATTGTTCACTCAAAAGCATTGAGTGACGATGAACTGGCGCAATTTATGGATAACATTCCCGGTATGGTGTTAATCAACCGCGTTGTGCCGGGGTACGCCCATCGTTGCGTTTGCCTGGATAATCTCAGCGGTGCCCGAATGGCGACGCGCATGTTGCTGAATAACGGTCATCAACGTATTGGTTATCTTTCTTCCAGCCACGGCATTGAAGATGACGCCATGCGTAAAGCAGGCTGGATGAGTGCGTTGAAAGAGCAGGATATTATTCCGCCGGAAAGCTGGATTGGCACTGGTACGCCGGACATGCCGGGCGGTGAGGCGGCGATGGTTGAACTGCTGGGGCGCAATCTACAACTTACCGCTGTATTTGCTTATAACGACAATATGGCCGCTGGCGCACTGACAGCATTAAAAGATAATGGCATTGCGATTCCGTTACATCTCTCAATCATCGGTTTCGATGATATTCCCATCGCCCGTTACACCGACCCGCAATTAACGACCGTGCGTTATCCCATTGCTTCAATGGCGAAATTAGCCACCGAACTGGCCTTGCAGGGGGCAGCAGGCAATATTGATCCTCGTGCCAGCCACTGTTTTATGCCGACGTTAGTGCGTCGCCATTCTGTCGCAACACGCCAGAATGCGGCGACGATCACTAACTCAACAAATCAGGCGATGTAACCGCTTTCAATCTGTGAGTGATTTCACAGTATCTTAACAATGTGATAGCTATGATTGCACCGTTTTAACGTTGTAACCCGTATGTAACAGTGAATAATCACTTTCACCGAGGTAATAGCGTCATAACAACAATTAAAGCCGTTTTCTGGAGCGTTACCGGGCATGGAAGAACGAATTTTAAAAAGTGAGCTTCGGCGTTCAGTAACACTTCATTAACTCTACTGCCCCGCCGAGCATTTATCTCAAGCACTACCCTGCATAAGAAAAACCGGAGATACCATGAATAAGAAGGTGTTAACCCTGTCTGCTGTGATGGCCAGCATGTTATTCGGTGCCGCTGCACACGCTGCTGATACTCGCATTGGTGTAACAATCTATAAGTACGACGATAACTTTATGTCTGTAGTGCGCAAGGCTATTGAGCAAGATGCGAAAGCCGCGCCAGATGTTCAGCTGCTGATGAATGATTCTCAGAATGACCAGTCCAAGCAGAACGATCAGATCGACGTATTGCTGGCGAAAGGGGTGAAGGCACTGGCAATCAACCTGGTTGACCCGGCAGCTGCGGGTACGGTGATTGAGAAAGCGCGTGGGCAAAACGTGCCGGTGGTTTTCTTCAACAAAGAACCGTCTCGTAAGGCGCTGGATAGCTACGACAAAGCCTACTACGTTGGCACTGATTCCAAAGAGTCCGGCATTATTCAGGGCGATTTGATTGCTAAACACTGGGCGGCGAATCAGGGTTGGGATCTGAACAAAGACGGTCAGATTCAATTCGTATTGCTGAAAGGTGAACCGGGCCATCCGGATGCAGAAGCACGTACCACTTACGTGATTAAAGAGCTGAACGACAAAGGCATTAAAACTGAACAGTTACAGTTAGATACCGCTATGTGGGATACCGCTCAGGCGAAAGATAAGATGGACGCCTGGCTGTCTGGCCCGAACGCCAACAAAATCGAAGTGGTTATCGCCAACAACGATGCGATGGCAATGGGCGCGGTAGAAGCACTGAAAGCACACAACAAGTCCAGCATTCCGGTGTTTGGCGTCGATGCGCTGCCAGAAGCGCTGGCGCTGGTGAAATCCGGTGCACTGGCGGGCACAGTACTGAACGATGCTAACAACCAGGCGAAAGCGACCTTTGATCTGGCGAAAAACTTGGCCGATGGCAAAGGTGCGGCTGATGGCACCAACTGGAAAATCGACAACAAAGTGGTCCGCGTACCTTATGTTGGCGTAGATAAAGACAACCTGGCTGAATTCAGCAAGAAATAAGACTGATTGGGCGCAGTCGTTTACTGCGCCCTTATTGTATGGCCAACAAGGTAAAATTATATGGTCAGCTCAACGACTCCGTCTTCCGGGGAATACTTGTTGGAAATGAGCGGTATCAACAAGTCTTTTCCTGGTGTTAAGGCACTTGATAACGTTAATTTAAAAGTCCGGCCACATTCTATCCATGCATTAATGGGGGAAAACGGCGCAGGAAAATCAACATTATTAAAATGCCTGTTTGGTATTTATCAAAAAGACTCCGGCACCATTTTATTCCAGGGTAAAGAGATCGATTTCCATTCCGCCAAAGAAGCACTGGAAAATGGTATTTCGATGGTACACCAGGAGTTAAACCTGGTATTACAACGTTCGGTGATGGATAACATGTGGCTGGGGCGATATCCCACCAAAGGCATGTTTGTCGATCAGGACAAAATGTACCGCGAAACCAAAGCGATTTTTGATGAACTGGATATTGATATCGATCCGCGTGCGCGCGTCGGCACATTATCCGTTTCGCAAATGCAGATGATCGAAATCGCCAAAGCGTTTTCCTATAACGCGAAAATTGTGATTATGGATGAACCGACTTCTTCGTTAACCGAAAAAGAGGTCAATCATCTGTTCACTATTATTCGTAAATTAAAAGAGCGCGGCTGCGGTATTGTTTATATCTCGCATAAAATGGAAGAAATCTTCCAGTTATGTGATGAAGTTACCGTATTGCGCGACGGTCAGTGGATCGCCACCGAACCGCTGGCAGGACTGACGATGGACAAGATCATCGCCATGATGGTTGGGCGTTCTCTTAATCAGCGTTTTCCTGACAAAGAAAACAAGCCGGGCGAAGTCATCCTCGAGGTGCGTAACCTAACGTCACTGCGCCAGCCGTCGATTCGCGATGTCTCGTTTGATCTGCATAAAGGGGAGATCCTCGGTATTGCCGGGCTGGTGGGGGCGAAACGTACCGATATTGTTGAGACGTTATTTGGTATTCGCGAGAAATCGGCTGGCACCATTACGTTGCACGGCAAACAGATCAATAACCATAATGCCAACGAAGCCATAAACCACGGATTTGCACTGGTAACTGAGGAGCGCCGCTCAACGGGAATTTATGCCTATCTGGATATTGGTTTTAACTCGTTAATTTCCAATATTCGCAACTACAAAAATAAAGTTGGTTTACTGGATAACTCGCGGATGAAAAGCGATACCCAGTGGGTGATTGATTCGATGCGGGTAAAAACGCCGGGTCATCGGACGCAAATTGGTTCGCTCTCCGGTGGTAATCAGCAAAAGGTGATTATTGGTCGCTGGCTACTAACGCAACCAGAAATATTAATGCTCGATGAACCGACGCGCGGTATTGATGTCGGGGCGAAGTTTGAAATTTATCAGTTAATTGCCGAACTGGCGAAGAAAGGCAAGGGGATTATTATTATCTCCTCTGAAATGCCTGAGTTGTTAGGGATAACAGACCGTATTCTGGTCATGAGCAATGGTCTCGTTTCCGGAATTGTCGATACAAAAACAACAACGCAAAACGAAATTCTACGTCTTGCGTCTTTGCACCTTTAAGATTAGGGGCTTCCCATGAGTGCGTTAAATAAGAAAAGTTTTCTTACTTACCTGAAAGAGGGCGGTATTTACGTCGTTCTTTTAGTTTTGCTGGCGATTATTATTTTCCAGGACCCAACATTTTTAAGTCTGTTGAACTTAAGTAATATTCTCACCCAGTCATCGGTGCGTATTATTATCGCGCTCGGTGTGGCAGGGTTAATTGTCACCCAGGGGACCGATCTTTCTGCTGGTCGTCAGGTAGGGCTGGCGGCAGTGGTGGCTGCGACATTATTGCAGTCCATGGATAACGCCAACAAAGTGTTCCCGGAAATGGCGACGATGCCGATTGCGCTGGTTATTCTGATTGTCTGTGCCATTGGTGCGGTGATCGGTTTGATCAACGGTCTGATTATCGCTTATCTCAACGTGACGCCGTTCATTACCACGCTCGGCACGATGATCATCGTCTATGGAATCAACTCGCTCTATTACGACTTTGTCGGGGCGTCGCCAATTTCTGGTTTTGACAGTGGCTTTTCTACCTTTGCTCAGGGCTTTGTCGCGCTGGGGAGTTTCCGTCTCTCTTACATCACCTTCTACGCGTTGATTGCGGTGGCGTTCGTCTGGGTGTTGTGGAACAAAACCCGCTTCGGTAAGAACATTTTTGCCATTGGCGGTAACCCGGAAGCGGCAAAAGTATCTGGTGTCAACGTCGGCCTGAACCTGCTGATGATCTACGCGTTGTCTGGCGTGTTCTATGCCTTTGGCGGGATGTTAGAAGCCGGACGTATCGGCTCTGCCACCAACAACCTCGGCTTTATGTATGAGCTGGATGCTATCGCGGCGTGCGTGGTAGGCGGTGTATCGTTCAGCGGCGGTGTGGGGACGGTGATTGGCGTGGTGACCGGGGTAATTATTTTTACCGTCATCAACTATGGCCTGACGTATATCGGCGTAAACCCATACTGGCAGTACATCATCAAAGGGGCGATTATTATCTTCGCCGTAGCGCTGGATTCACTGAAATACGCGCGTAAGAAGTGATGTGATTGTGGATATTGCCGGATGCGCTGCATCCGGCAATCGGTGCCAAATGCCGGATGCGTCTCTGGTTTTACAACGTTACCGGGTGTTCTTTCTCGCCTTTCTTAAACTTCACTTCCCCGAGCTCAATACAACCCACCGGGCAGACGTGACCACAAAGCAGACAACCCACACATTTCTCGGTATTACAATGCGGTGTGCGGGTTTTCTCGCTCCATTCCATCGCCTGGTGACCGCCGTCGTAACAGGAAATATAACAGCGTCCACAGCCAACACATTTATCAAGATTGATACGGGGATAGACAATATAACTGCGGTCTAAATCTTCCGCCGGGACAATATTGTTATTCGCCAGACCTACCATCTCCTGCAGCGAATCAAATCCCTGATCGGCGAGATAATGCGACAACCCGCTTGCCATATCTTCCACTATCCGATACCCGTACTGCATGATGCCGGTGGTCACCTGTAACGTTGCTGCGCCGAGCAATAAAAACTCAGCCGCATCCTCCCAGGTTTCAATGCCGCCGATACCGCTGATTGGGAAATCGCGCAGTTCTGGATGGGTGCGCATCTGCTGAATGAAGCGCAGGGCGATCGGTTTTACCGCTTTACCGGAATATCCGGAAATACTCGATTTTCCGTTAACGATCGGCATACCGATTTTCTGATTAAGATCGATATTGGTGATGGATTTAACGGTGTTAATCGCCGCAATGCCATCTGCGCCGCCGCGCTTCGCCGCCAGCGCCACTTCGCACATATCACCGATATTCGGCGTCATCTTCGCCAGCATTGGCAGCGTGGAACCCCGTTTCACTGCCCGACAATATTTTTCTACCAGCTCCGGGCTTTGCCCGACATCGCTACCCATCGCATGAGAAGTCATTTGCGGACAGGAGAAGTTACACTCGATCATATCCGCGCCAGCTTCTTGCACCAGGCGCGCCAGCTCCTCCCATTGCTGCTCATTTTCCCCCATGATCGAAGCGATCAATACTTTGTCCGGGTAATCTTCCTTCAGCTGACGCAGGGCGGCCAGATTCTCTTCCAACGGATGTTCAGCAATCTGCTCCATATTTTTGAAGCCGATAAAACCGGTATCTTCTTTCACCAGATGATCAAAACGCGGCGAGACTTCGTTGGCGATAAAAAAGCCGATCGTTTTAAACACCACGCCGCCCCAACCTGTGTCGTAGGCTTTGGCACACATCTCATAGCAGTTGCCTACAGGCGAAGAAGAGAGGCAGAACGGGTTGGGAAACTTCACGCCGCAAAAAGTAATCGAAAGATCTTTCGTTAACATGAGCAAGCTCCCTCTAAATAGTGATGAATCGCCTCGGCGGCTTCTTTCCCGGTTTTCACGGCATAGACCACGGTTTTGTCACCCTCAACAATATCGCCAGCAGCAAAGACTTGCGGATCGCGGGTCTGATAATTTTGTGTTTTGATGGTGTTACGCTGCGGCTCTAACTCCGCAAAGGCATCCAGTCTGGCATGCTGACCGACGGCGAGAATAATTTTATCTGCCGCCATCGTCAGTTCGCCCGGTAACCGTACATGCTTAAACGTGACTTTATTGCCTTCCACGGCTACTGGCGTGAATCCATCGATGATCGAAACGCCCAGCTCCCGGGCGCTGGCAAACTCTTTTTCGCTTGCCGGAAACTCATCTAACTCTTCACGCGCTACGCAGGTTACCGCCTGACAGCCGAGAACTTTCAGCGTGCTGGCTACGTCCATCGCAACATCACCGCCGCCGATAATTAATGCGCTTTGTGGAATGCTGATATCGCCTTGCGCCTGTCGTGCACGTTGCAGGAAGTCGACGGCAATCTCAACGTCGCTATGCTCAAACAGCGATAACCCGGAACCGCTCGATAACCCCACGGTGACCAGTACCGCGCGGTTTTCTGCTTTCAGTTGCTCCAGGGTGAGTGTGTTACCGACTTCGTTGTTGCACTTAATGGTCACGCCCATTTTTTCAATACGGGCGATCTCTGCATCCAGCACTGATTGCGGTAACCGGAATTGCGGAATACCGTTACGCAACCAGCCACCGGGGTGCGCTTCTTTCTCATAAATCGTGACGTCATAACCCTGGTTTGTCAGTGTTACACTGGCCTGCAATCCGGCAGGACCTGCGCCAATAATCGCGACTTTGCCGAGCGTTTTAGTACCGGGCTGATAAATTTCCATCCCGGTTTGTTGTTCAAAATCAGTAACAAAACGCTGTAAGCGACCGATATCAATGGGAGTATCAACACCGGCACGGGTACAACCGCTTTGACATAATTTCTCCGTCGGGCACACTCTGGCACAAACGGCACCGAGGGCATTATTTTCGCGAATTGTCTCGGCAGCGCCTTTAAAATTACGAAAGTAGATTGAGCGAATAAATTTCCCCGGATCGGTCTGTGCCGGGCAAGCCTGACTACAGGGAGCGTCATGACATAATAAACAGCGAGAGGCTTCTTTAATCGCCAGTAAAGGCGTAAAAGCCGGAGTGAGTTCATCCAGATAATTTTGTTGCGGCATGTGATCTTCCTTAATGCTATGAGTAATTAAGGCGAACGCTAAATATACTCGTCATACTTCAAGTTGCATGTGCTGCGTCTGCGTTCGCTCACCCCAGTCACTTACTTATGTAAGCTCCTGGGGACTCACTCACTTGTCGCCTTCCTGCAACTCGAATTATTTAGAGTATAAATATTGCGTGCTGATATTAAGGCTATGCGCGTGGGGAAATTTATACTGTGAAAGGATTCACAAATAGCTGCGGTTCAGAATGTTATATCCGCAGCTTATTGAGTGAAGTAATAATTATTCTCAATAATTAACAGAAAAGAGAAAATATTAACGATAGAAAATAAGATAAACAATCATGCCGATAGATAAAATTCCGAAGCCGATATATGCCACCATATAAGCGAAAAAGAGTCCGGGATTTTTTGCTCGCCAGACATACACCGGTTCCGGTGCATTTTTAACCCGTTTATCAATCGCGCCTGCGCGCCAGCCTTTCCATGCTTCGCGGAAACAAAATATCGGAATAAGGAAAAAAACGGCAACGACAAAAAACTGCTGTACATCCATAACTACTTTCCTTGTTTCTTTTGTAATTCAAGTAACTGTTCGGGTGTGACGGCGGGATACCCCTGCGCATCTTCCGGCACCTGGTGCATAGCCGGAATAGGGACCAGCGGCCCTAAAAAACGCGGTTCACGTTTAAAAATATAAAGGTCAGCCAGCGCACCGAAACGGGCGGCAAATTCGCGAATACGTACTGACAGCATATCTTTCGGTGACGGTACGGCATAACACTGAGCCTGAATCCCCATATGCAGCGCAATAAATAATGCCCGCTCACAGTGGAAACGTTGGGTGATAATAATGAAATCATTAGTATCGAAAACTTTGCGTGTACGCACGATGGAATCCAGCGTACGAAAGCCTGCGTAATCGAGAACAATATCTGATGGGTCGACACCAGCAGCGATTAAATCTTTGCGCATAGTCATCGGCTCATTATAACTTTGCAATGCGTTATCGCCGCTCAGTAATAGATAATTTACCTTACCGCTGTTATAGGCATTAATCGCTCCTTGAATGCGGTAGCGATAATACTGATTAATTACGCCAGTACGATAATATTTTGCTGTTCCGAGCACCACACCGACCTGGCGGTAGGGGAGATCCTGCAATTCGTCGTAGATATAAGGCGCGGTTTTCCAGCTCATCCAGCGATCGAGGCCGAGCACAGTCAACAGCAGCAAGCCGATCAGGACTAACAGGCTGAGGAACACGCGCTTTAACATGCAGGAGACTCGATCTAAGGAAAATTTCCATCAGGCTACTTTACCCGCTGGTTTTGCGCAAGAAACGGCAAACTGTTTGCCGGGAATTTCGACACCAGGAGAGGGCTGGCAAGCCGGACAAGGCGTTCACGCCGCATCCGGCACCAGGCTTAAGCGAGAAGCACTCGGTCGATACTGTGACAGCCGAGAGCTTTCAGCGTTGCGGAGGTGGCATCCCACTGAATCAACGGCGCATCGGCGTTTTCTGCCAGAACCGCGCGCTGGATATCCGGGTAATCATAACCCTTGAGATTCAATAGAATTAACGCTCCCTGCAACGGTGGCAGAGTCGGGTTGAATGCGGCGTTTTCAGCGTAGCTGCCGCTGAAAATACGACCGTCTTTACATTCCAGCGCGACACCGCTTGGCGACTTACTGTAAGGCATGTGCGAACGGTTTGCCGCTGCAATCGCCGCCTGAGAAAGCGCATCACCAGTCAGCGCATAGCCGTGATCCTGCTCGTCCATCAGCAGCGTTTTAATCTCCAGATCTTTCGGCCCAAAGGCATCCGGCAGATAGTCACGCAGCGCGTGTGCCTCGCGGCCCGGCAGATGAATACGCAGATCCAGACCGCTGTTCAGTTCATTCATAAACTGACGGCAGTGACCACAAGGCGTGTAGTTAACGGTGATGGCTGCAAGCGCTTTTTCACCACTCAACCAGGCGTGGCTGATCGCGCTTTGTTCGGCATGAACGGTTTGCTGCATTGTCGCACCAATAAATTCCATATTGGCACCGAAATACCAGGTTCCGCTCACACCGCGCGCAATTGCGCCAACATTAAAATTCGACAATGGCGTACGCGCACAGGCCGCCGCCAGCGGAAGTAGTGCGAATGCCAGCGCGTCTTCGTCCAGCCCCGTTGCGCTCTTCAGCGATGAGACTTGCTCCCCGGTCAACAAAGCGGGGAAGTACTTGTCTGCCAGAATAGGTTCCAGTGCAGATTGCAAGTTATCCGCAAGTTGGGCAAAAGCGGTTTGAAAACGTGGATGCATGGCGTTGCCTCATAATCATGTAATGGGATAACAGTTTACGAACCCGTTAAGGCTTTATATGTGATCTGAATCTCATTAATTATGCAACGCGTGAAACTTACATCAAAAATGCGCGACGCATCGCAAATTTTAGCCCATTACTGCCAGAATAATCGGGAAAAGGAACGGTGCGATCAGCGAAGTAATTATCCCGCATAACACCAGCGCTAGCGAACTAAATGCACCTTCCTGATAATCCAGCTCGGCGCAGCGCGCCGTACCGAGGGCGTGCGAGGCAGTCCCCATTGCCAGACCGCGCGCAGCTTTGGTACGAATACGCATCGCATTAAGCAATGTATGGCCAAATACCGCGCCGAGGATGCCGACGAAAATCACGCAAACTGCGCTGATTGCCGGAATACCGCCAATACTGCCGCCAACCGCCATTGCAATAGGCGTGGTGACTGATTTCGGCAGGATTGACGCGGCGATTTCCGGTGAAGCGCCCATCAACAATGCCACGGAAGTCCCCGTCACCATCGCAACCACGCTGCCGATAAAACAGATGGTGATGATCGATTTCCAGCGCGCGCGGATCTGGTGTAGCTGCTCATATAAAGGATAGGCCAGCGCGACGACCGCCGGTTGCAGCAGATCGTTTAGCACTTCGCTACCTTTAAAGTAGCTGTCGTAAGAGATGCCGGTCAGCATTAAAAAAGGAATGATCACCACCATTGCTACCAGCAACGGGTTAAGCAGGGGAAACTTATACCGTGCCGCCAGTTTGCGGGCGGCAAAAAAGACAATCAACGTCAGCGGTAATGACCACCAGATATTCGCCATCATTCTTCTGATCCTTTCTGACCTACGACTTTACGTTCACCGTGTACCAGTTGTGAACTCCAGCTCACCACCAGAAAAACCACCAGCGTACTGATTGCACAGGAAACCACTACCGGGCCAAACTGTGCGCGGAGCAAATCAAAATATTGCATGACGCCTACGCCAATCGGCACAAACAATAGCGCCATATAGCGAATCAGTACGTAGCACCCCGGATTGACCCATTTTGCCGGAAGAATTTGCAAGGCCAGCAGGACAAACAGGATCAGCATCCCGATGATGCTGCCCGGAATGGTTACCGGTAGCAGGGAAGCAATGAAAATGCCTGCATACAGGCAGGCATAAATCAGGACGAAAGCGCGTAAATATTGCCAGATAATGTTCAGTGTCTTACTCATAATCAACACCCCAGATGAGATGGATTCATCATACAATTAATTCGTAAAACGTGCTACCGATCACATTAAGAAATCAGCGCTTATTTTTTCGCTCCCCGGCATTACGCAATGCGCAACGAACTCAGGCATACATCAAGCATAGAGAGGGATTGCAGTTTGCAGCAATCCCTCTTTGTAGACCTTTAATCCGCTGACCATAGGCGCTAACATAGCGCCTCATTATTTTGCGGGTGATGATATGCGTGTGTTACTGGCACCGATGGAGGGAGTGCTTGACTCTCTGGTGCGTGAATTGCTGACCGAAGTTAACGACTACGATCTGTGCATCACCGAGTTTGTCCGCGTGGTGGATCAACTGCTGCCGGTAAAAGTCTTTCATCGCATTTGCCCTGAGCTACAAAACGCCAGCCGGACACCATCCGGTACGCTGGTGCGCGTTCAGTTGTTAGGTCAGTTCCCACAATGGCTGGCAGAGAACGCCGCCCGTGCGGTGGAATTAGGTTCCTGGGGCGTGGATCTCAATTGCGGCTGCCCGTCGAAAACGGTTAACGGCAGCGGCGGCGGGGCGACGTTACTCAAAGATCCTGAACTCATCTACCAGGGTGCAAAAGCGATGCGTGAAGCTGTACCAGCGCATTTGCCCGTCAGCGTAAAAGTGCGTCTGGGCTGGGACAGCGGTGAGAAGAAATTTGAAATCGCCGATGCGGTTCAACAGGCTGGCGCTACGGAGCTGGTGGTGCATGGGCGGACAAAAGAGCAGGGTTACCGCGCGGAGCATATTGACTGGCAGGCGATTGGCGAGATTCGCCAGCGGCTGAATATTCCGGTGATTGCCAACGGTGAAATCTGGGACTGGCAGAGTGCGCAACAATGCATGGCGATCAGCGGCTGCGACGCAGTGATGATTGGTCGCGGGGCGCTCAATATTCCCAACCTGAGCCGGGTAGTAAAATATAACGAACCGCGAATGCCGTGGCCGGAGGTGGTTGCTTTGCTGCAAAAATATACCCGTCTGGAAAAGCAGGGCGATACCGGGTTATATCACGTTGCGCGGATTAAACAGTGGTTGAGTTATTTGCGTAAAGAATACGATGAAGCAACGGGATTATTTCAGCATGTTCGGGTGTTGAATAATTCCCCTGATATTGCAAGGGCTATTCAGGCAATTGATATCGAGAAACTCTAAAAAACCATAGTGATGTTTTTTGACAATGTGTTAGCTCTTTATCAATAGGCCGCACGGTTGTTTGGTGGCGTCAAAATTGCCGAGGCGTTCCCTGAAGGCCGGGGCAGCCCACATGGATGTGGGCTGAGGGCGCGTTTTACAGGGATGTTACCTCGCGCCCGACCCGGTAGCCGTAAGGGATAAGCCGAGGGCACCGCGCAGCGGCGATTTTGTTCGCCAGAGCCCGGGGGTGCAGGGGGCGGCGGCGATTGGCCGCCCCCTGCGCGCTCCTTGCGCCAGTGATTATATGAAGCAATGCACATGACAGGAGCGCAACAGGATGAGAGACTGAAATATTCTCGTTATTTTCGGACATGATGACATTAATTAATTTTAAAATATCATCTTAAATACGCCAGTCACCACCAGTAGCCCAATCAGGAAAATAATCAATACAGCCCAGAGTATAATTTTCATTGGCGTTCCTTTATTTGTGAGTGCTGAATAAGTATAGGAAAAAACGAAGCCCTTTGCCGTTATCCATAAACGATTAAGATAAATCGGAAGATATCATTCACTTAGTGTATATTTTTCTGGATATGTCGTTTTATTGCTACTGATGTATTGCCACGCGAAACTAAAAAATATATCGCAACACACGGTAATCTCCGCGCACCTTTTCTTACCTGATTATTCCCCCATGAATCGTGATTCCTTTTATCCCGCCATCGCCTGTTTTCCGCTGTTACTGATGCTGGCCGGGTGTGCGCCTATGCATGAAACCCGCCAGGCATTAAGCCAGCAAACGCCCGCTGCACAAGTTGACACCGCATTACCCACGGCGCTGAAAAATGGTTGGCCAGACAGCCAATGGTGGCTGGAGTATCACGATAATCAACTCACTTCCTTAATTAACAATGCACTACAGAACGCACCGGATATGCAGGTGGCTGAACAGCGCATTCAGCTAGCTGAAGCCCAGGCGAAGGCAATTGCTACTCAGGATGGTCCGCAGATCGACTTTTCTGCGGATATGGAGCGGCAAAAAATGTCGGCAGAAGGCTTAATGGGGCCGTTTGCTCTGAACGATCCGGCCGCAGGTACGACCGGTCCGTGGTACACCAACGGAACTTTTGGCTTAACGGCGGGCTGGCATCTCGATATCTGGGGAAAGAATCGGGCGGAGGTTACTGCCCGCCTGGGTACGGTTAAAGCACGGGCGGCGGAACGCGAGCAAACCCGCCAATTGCTGGCTGGCAGCGTAGCCCGCCTGTACTGGGAGTGGCAAACCCAGGCGGCGTTAAACACGGTCTTGCAGCAAATAGAAAAAGAGCAGAACACCATTATCGCGACCGATCGCCAGCTATATCAGAACGGGATTACTTCTTCAGTTGAAGGTGTGGAAACCGATATTAATGCCAGCAAAACCCGGCAGCAGCTCAACGATGTCGCGGGGAAAATGAAAATTATTGAGGCACGGTTAAGCGCACTTACAAATAACCAGACAAAGTCATTGAAGCTTAAACCGGTCGCGTTGCCGAAAGTGGCAAGCCAGCTTCCTGATGAACTGGGGTACTCCTTACTGGCCCGGCGGGCAGATTTGCAGGCGGCGCACTGGTACGTTGAGTCATCGCTAAGCACCATTGATGCGGCAAAAGCGGCATTTTATCCTGACATCAACCTGATGGCCTTCCTGCAACAGGATGCGTTGCACTTAAGCGATCTGTTCCGTCATTCCGCGCAGCAAATGGGCGTTACGGCAGGCCTGACGCTACCCATTTTCGATAGTGGTCGTCTTAACGCCAATCTCGATATCGCAAAAGCCGAAAGCAACTTGTCTATCGCCAGCTACAACAAAGCGGTGGTTGAAGCGGTGAATGACGTGGCGCGGGCAGCCAGTCAGGTTCAGACACTTGCGGAGAAAAACCAGCATCAGGCGCAAATTGAGCGCGATGCCTTGCGTGTGGTAGGTCTTGCGCAGGCGCGCTTTAACGCGGGCATCATTGCTGGTTCCCGCGTCAGCGAAGCCAGAATCCCCGCGCTGCGTGAGCGGGCCAATGGCCTGTTATTGCAAGGGCAGTGGCTGGATGCTTCCATTCAACTCACTGGTGCGTTGGGCGGGGGTTACAAACGCTGATGATATGCGCCTTCTATACTTAACGTTTATTCAGCGTTAAGTGGAGAACTCGATGGCACAGGTTGCGATTATTACCGCCTCCGATTCGGGGATCGGCAAAGAGTGCGCGTTATTACTGGCGCAGCAGGGGTTTGATATTGGCATTACCTGGCACTCAGATGAAGAAGGGGCAAAAGATACCGCGCGTGAGGTAGTTAGCCACGGCGTACGTGCGGAGATTGTGCAGCTGGATCTCGGTAAACTGCCAGAAGGTGCACAGGCGCTGGAGAAACTCATTCAACGGCTGGGGCGTATTGATGTGCTGGTGAATAATGCGGGCGCAATGACCAAAGCGCCGTTTCTTGATATGGCTTTCGATGAGTGGCGCAAGATTTTTACCGTTGATGTCGATGGTGCATTTTTATGCTCACAAATTGCGGCCCGCCAGATGGTGAAACAAGGGCAGGGTGGTCGCATCATCAACATTACGTCGGTACATGAACATACGCCGCTGCCGGATGCCAGCGCCTACACAGCCGCTAAACATGCGCTCGGCGGGTTAACCAAAGCAATGGCGCTGGAGTTGGTCAGGCATAAGATTTTGGTGAACGCAGTCGCACCTGGGGCGATCGCTACGCCAATGAACGGCATGGATGATAGCGACGTGAAGCCCGACGCGGAGCCTTCGATTCCTCTGCGGCGTTTTGGCGCAACGTATGAGATTGCCAGCCTGGTGGCGTGGCTTTGTTCGGAGGGCGCAAATTACACCACCGGGCAGTCGTTGATAGTGGATGGCGGCTTTATGTTGGCGAATCCGCAGTTCAACCCAGAATAGCGCAGTGAGGTGTGTGGATATTTCAATGGGTAAAATTTTGGTAGGCATGATAAGACGCACAAGCGCCGCATCAGGCATGGTGCACCGGATGTCGGATGCGGCGCGAACGCCTTATCCAGGGCAATGGTTTTACGCCTGATTATCCGGCTTTTTCTTCCCGCGTCGTTTCAGCCACCAGCGCACGCCTACCACCAGAACCACGACCAGAATCAACCAGACCCAGTGCTTCAAATGCTGATCGAGATTGTGCAACCACGGCGCAATCACCTGACCACCAGCGTAACCGATAGTGGTAAAAATCAACGCCCAGGCAAATGCGCCGAGAATATTAAGCGGCAGAAAGATTTTCGGCGGCAGCTGGCTGGCACCAATCAGCGTCGGGCCAATCACCCGAAAGCCATACATAAAGCGCGTACCAATGACAAACAGATACGGATGGCGTTGGATAAGTTTCTGCGCCCGCTCAATTTTATCCTGATGTTTCGAGAAACGGCGTAACAGCTTGCCGCCAAACCGCCGCCCGCACAGATAAAGCACCTGGTCGCCAATCATGCCGCCAAGCGCCACAGAAAGTACCACCAGCGGGAACTTTAATAGCCCCTGATGCGCCGCAACGCCTCCCAGCAAAGTCACGGTTTCACCTTCCGCCAGGCTACCGATCACCAGCGCGGCATAACCATATTGTGAGATGAGTGTATTGAGATCCATAGGCCAGTCTGTCTCCCTTTGGTTGCCTGTAAGCATACACCCTGGAAATCATTCACGCTGAAAAAGGACGTACATCAGACGGTGCAAATTACATGAGCGAACAAAAAATAATCACAAGCTGACTTATACTTGAACTGTCAGGTTCATGAACTCACAACAAGGGGGCGGTATGAGCCATGTCTGGGGACTGTTTTCCCATCCCGATCGTGAAATGCAGGTGATTAATCGCGAAAACGAAACGATTTCTCACCATTACACCCACCACGTTTTGCTGATGGCGGCGATTCCGGTGATTTGCGCCTTCATTGGCACTACACAGATTGGCTGGAATTTTGGCGATGGCACTATCCTGAAGTTATCCTGGTTTACCGGACTGGCGCTGGCTGTCCTGTTTTATGGCGTTATGCTGGCTGGGGTTGCGGTAATGGGGCGGGTCATCTGGTGGATGGCGCGTAATTATCCGCAGCGTCCGTCACTTGCGCACTGCATGGTCTTCGCGGGCTACGTTGCAACTCCGCTGTTTTTAAGCGGTCTGGTGGCGCTTTATCCGCTGGTCTGGTTGTGTGCGCTGGTCGGCACGGTGGCGCTGTTTTACACCGGCTACCTGCTTTACCTTGGTATTCCGAGCTTCCTGAATATCAACAAAGAGGAAGGCCTTAGCTTCTCTAGTTCGACGCTGGCGATTGGCGTGCTGGTACTGGAAGTGCTGCTCGCCCTAACCGTTATACTATGGGGCTACGGTTATCGTTTGTTCTAGAAAGTTCTTTGACGTTGCATTGCTGGCGTAAATGTCAGCAATGCAGCATTTCCTCACGATTCTCCTTTGACGATCGCACTTTTTGCTCGTTATGATGGCGTCGCTAGCCTCAGTAAATCCTTACTCCGGCGGTGCGCAACCCGTGCGCGTGAACCACTATCTGAATGCTCATCATGCCGAAATTTCGAGTTTCTTTATTTAGCCTGGCCCTGATGCTGGCTGTGCCTTTGGCACCGCAGGCCGTTGCGAAAACGGCAGCCGCTACCACCGCTTCACAACCGGAAATTGCCTCCGGTAGCGCGATGATTGTTGATCTGAATACCAACAAAGTGATCTATTCGAACCACCCGGATCTGGTGCGTCCGATTGCGTCTATCAGCAAATTAATGACCGCGATGGTTGTGCTGGATGCACGACTGCCGCTGGATGAAAAACTAAAAGTGGATATCAGCCAGACGCCGGAGATGAAAGGGGTCTATTCGCGCGTACGACTGAATAGCGAAATCAGCCGTAAAGATATGCTGTTGCTGGCGCTGATGTCTTCAGAAAACCGCGCGGCGGCAAGCCTTGCGCACCATTATCCCGGTGGTTACAAAGCCTTTATTAAGGCAATGAATGCGAAAGCGAAATCGCTCGGAATGAACAACACGCGCTTTGTTGAACCTACCGGATTGTCGGTGCATAACGTTTCAACTGCCCGTGACTTAACCAAACTGCTCATTGCCAGCAAACAATATCCGTTGATCGGGCAGTTAAGTACTACCCGGGAAGATATGGCAACCTTCTCTAACCCGACGTATACGCTGCCGTTCCGCAATACTAATCATCTGGTGTATCGCGATAACTGGAATATTCAGTTAACCAAAACCGGCTTTACCAATGCGGCGGGCCATTGTCTGGTGATGCGTACGGTTATCAATAATAAACCGGTGGCGCTGGTAGTGATGGACGCGTTTGGCAAATATACCCATTTTGCCGATGCCAGCCGCCTGCGTACCTGGATTGAAACCGGTAAAGTGATGCCTGTGCCGGCAGCAGCGTTGAGCTATAAAAAACAAAAAGCCGCCCAAATGGCGGCGGGGCAGACGGCACAGAACGATTAAGTGAATTCGGATGGCGATACTCTGCCATCCGTAATTTTTACTCCACTTCCTGCCAGTTTTTCCGTTTACTGGTTTTACCGATCCCCGGATTCATGCTGTTGGTCGGATCGTTCTCGCGATAGAACTTCTGCAACGTCTCCGGTGCTTTATACAAATGACCGACGTTATGCTCGGCAGGGTACTGCGCGCCGCGCTGCTGTAGCAGTTCCAGCATCTGTTCTTTTAACGCATGCACATCCACGCCTTTTTTCACTATGTAATCCTGATGGAAGACATAGCACATAAAATGGCCGTAATAGAGCTTGTGCACCAGCTGGCTGTCGATCTCCGGCGGTAAATGCTCATACCACTCGGTGTCGTTACGCCGCAGAGCGATATCCAACGCCAGAATGTCTTCGACTTCATCGGAATGCACCGCCTGATAACGAATTGCTGCGCCCGCAGCGGCGAAACGGTGTAAAAACGCTTTGCTGCCTTCCTCCGGCGTACAGACAAAGAAATCGCCTTCGGCCTGTTTGAAATAATCTACCAGCCACGATTTGGCTTCACCGACGCCATCGCCCGCCATTTTTAACAGCAGATGATGCTCGTATTTATCGCGCCAGTTTTTCATGCGCGGCGGTAAATGGCTGGGGAACAGGTGACCGAATTTTTGCATCGCACGGTCAGTAAAATGCGGACGGAAGAATTTCACTTTCTCCAGCATCGCATCGGTGCGTCCCTTGAGATTAAAGAAGAACGGCATCTTGTCGGTGCCTAACTTATCAATCATCAGGAAGGTGTCTTTGCCGTATTTTTCCGCAATATCGTAGATATCCCGGTGCATATATTCCCCGGCAACCGGCAGATTTTCGAAGTTAGCCAGAATATGACGGCGGATTTCGGTCAGCACTTCCGGCTGGTTGGTGCCAATATAAAACACCTGCTGATTTTTTTCCGCCTCGAAGGTATCAAGACGTACTGCAAAGACGGCCAGCTTCCCGGCGCAACCAGAAGATTCAAATAACCGATCCGGATCGGCGTTATAACGTGCGGGCGTGTCGGCTTCAATATCACGAACGCGGTGGACATAGTCATAATCGTGGGCGTGACGACCATCGTGACGCACATCGTCATCTTTGATGCGATCATCATCCAGCTTGCTAAGGATCTGCTCCGGCGTTTCGCCCAGATCAATCCCCAGATGGTTCACCAGCGTCAGTTTGCCGTCTTCATTTATACGCGCGAATAACGACATTTCGGTATACGCCGGGCCACGTTGCACCAGCGAGCCGCCGGAGTTGTTACAAATACCACCGATGACCGATGCGCCTATACACGATGATCCAATCACTGAGTGCGGTTCGCGTCCCAGCGGTTTGAGGGCTTTTTCCAGCGAATAGAGCGTGGTGCCCGGATAGGCCAGCACCTGTTCGCCCTTGCCGAGAACGTGCAGCTTGTCGAGACGCAGGGTGCTGATGATCACGATATCGCGATCATAGTCGTTACCGTTTGGCGTCGATCCTTCGGTCAGGCCTGTATTGGCAGCCTGCATCAGAATAATTTTGTCGGCGGTGACGCAGGCTTTCAGCACCCGCCACAATTCCAGTAGTGAGCCAGGGAAAACGACAGCCAGCGCGTCGCCCTGACCAGAACGGAAGCCCTTGCGATAGCGGGCCGTTTTTGCGGGATCGGTGAGCAGGTGTGAATGACCGACCAGACGGGCAAGTTCATTCAAAAAGGCTTTATTATCAGTTGTTGTCATGGAAGACATTTTCCACTCCTTGTGGTGGCGAAAAAATATCACAAACTAGAATAGCGCCTTGTATGACAATTCAGCGAGTGAATATTTTGAAAATTCAGACAATAAACTGAGCATTCTTTTTCTCTCTCCATCATGCTTATGGCAAACTACGGTTTTTGCACCATTTTCGCTGCCTCGTCGGGCAACAGAGGAAGAAAAATCCATATGAAATGGCTATGTTCAGTAGGAATCGCGGTGAGTCTGGCCCTGCAGCCAGCACTGGCGGATGATTTATTCGGCAACCATCCATTAACGCCCGAAGCGCGGGATGCGTTCGTCACCGAACTGCTTAAGAAAATGACAGTTGATGAGAAAATTGGTCAGCTGCGCTTAATCAGCGTCGGCCCGGATAACCCGAAAGAGGCGATCCGCGAGATGATCAAAGACGGTCAGGTTGGGGCGATTTTCAACACCGTAACCCGTCAGGATATCCGCGCCATGCAGGATCAGGTGATGGAATTAAGCCGCCTGAAAATTCCTCTTTTCTTTGCTTACGACGTGCTGCACGGTCAGCGCACGGTGTTCCCGATTAGCCTCGGTCTGGCCTCGTCTTTTAACCTCGATGCAGTGAAAACGGTCGGACGTGTCTCTGCTTATGAAGCGGCAGATGATGGCCTGAATATGACCTGGGCACCGATGGTCGATGTCTCGCGCGATCCGCGCTGGGGACGTGCTTCCGAAGGTTTTGGCGAAGATACGTATCTCACCTCAACAATGGGTAAAACCATGGTGGAAGCGATGCAGGGTAAAAGCCCGGCAGATCGCTACTCGGTGATGACCAGCGTCAAACACTTTGCCGCATACGGCGCGGTAGAAGGCGGTAAAGAGTACAACACCGTCGATATGAGTCCGCAGCGCCTGTTTAATGATTATATGCCGCCGTACAAAGCGGGGCTGGACGCAGGCAGCGGCGCGGTGATGGTGGCGCTGAACTCGCTGAACGGCACGCCAGCCACCTCCGATTCTTGGCTGCTGAAAGATGTTCTGCGCGACCAGTGGGGCTTTAAAGGCATCACCGTTTCCGATCACGGTGCAATCAAAGAGCTGATTAAACATGGCACGGCGGCAGACCCGGAAGATGCGGTGCGCGTGGCGCTGAAATCCGGAATCAACATGAGTATGAGCGACGAGTATTACTCGAAGTATCTGCCTGGGTTGATCAAATCCGGCAAAGTGACGATGGAAGAGCTGGACGATGCTGCCCGCCATGTACTGAACGTTAAATATGATATGGGATTGTTTAACGACCCATACAGCCATTTGGGGCCGAAAGAGTCTGACCCGGTGGATACCAATGCCGAAAGCCGCCTGCACCGTAAAGAAGCGCGTGAAGTGGCGCGCGAAAGCCTGGTGTTGCTGAAAAACCGTCTCGAAACGTTACCGCTGAAAAAATCGGCCACCATTGCGGTGGTTGGGCCACTGGCGGACAGTAAACGTGACGTGATGGGCAGCTGGTCCGCAGCCGGTGTTGCCGATCAATCCGTGACCGTACTGACCGGGATCAAAAATGCCGTCGGTGAAAACGGTAAAGTGCTGTATGCCAAAGGGGCGAACGTTACCAGTGACAAAGGCATTATCGATTTCCTGAATCAGTATGAAGAAGCGGTCAAAGTCGATCCGCGCTCGCCGCAAGAGATGATTGATGAAGCGGTGCAGACGGCGAAACAATCTGATGTGGTGGTGGCTGTAGTCGGTGAAGCACAGGGGATGGCGCACGAAGCCTCCAGCCGGACCGATATCACTATTCCGCAAAGCCAACGTGACTTGATTGCGGCGCTGAAAGCCACCGGTAAACCGCTGGTGCTGGTGCTGATGAACGGGCGTCCGCTGGCGCTGGTGAAAGAAGATCAGCAGGCTGATGCGATTCTGGAAACCTGGTTTGCGGGGACTGAAGGCGGTAATGCAATTGCCGATGTATTGTTTGGCGATTACAACCCGTCCGGCAAGCTGCCAATGTCCTTCCCGCGTTCTGTCGGGCAGATCCCGGTGTACTACAGCCATCTGAATACCGGTCGCCCGTATAATGCCGACAAGCCGAACAAATACACTTCGCGTTATTTTGATGAAGCTAACGGGGCGTTGTATCCGTTCGGCTATGGGCTGAGCTACACCACTTTCACCGTCTCTGATGTGAAACTTTCTGCGCCGACCATGAAGCGTGACGGCAAAGTGACTGCCAGCGTGCAGGTGACGAACACCGGTAAGCGCGAGGGGGCCACGGTAGTGCAGATGTACTTGCAGGATGTGACGGCTTCCATGAGTCGCCCTGTGAAACAGCTGAAAGGCTTTGAGAAAATCACCCTGAAACCGGGCGAAACTCAGACTGTCAGCTTCCCGATCGATATTGAGGCGCTGAAGTTCTGGAATCAACAGATGAAATATGACGCCGAGCCTGGCAAGTTCAATGTATTTATCGGCACTGATTCCGCACGCGTTAAGAAAGGCGAGTTTGAGTTGCTGTAATGCTTTAGTAAGGGCGCGACGTTTGCGCCCTTTGTAGGCCGGATAAGGCGCTCGCGCCGCATCCGGCAGGAAACGCCGGACCGAATATGCCTCTTAAGTATTTATCTGATTCTGCAACTGAATCCTTCCGCTCAAGCTAACCCCGCCATTATCAACTATGCTTTTCTCTTAATTCGCTGAAAACAACAGTAAAAGAATGAGGAAAGCATCATGCCACTCTTAAAGCTCTGGGCAGGTTCACTGGTTATGTTGGCAGCCGTGAGCCTGCCGCTACAGGCGGCTTCCCCCGTTAAAGTCGGTTCAAAAATCGATACCGAAGGTGCGCTACTCGGCAATATCATTTTGCAGGTGCTGGAAAGCCACGGCGTACCGACGGTGAATAAAGTGCAACTCGGAACGACTCCTGTGGTGCGCGGGGCGATTACTTCCGGTGAACTGGATATCTATCCGGAATATACCGGCAATGGCGCTTTCTTCTTTAAAGATGAAAACGATGCAGCGTGGAAAAACGCGCAGCAAGGTTACGAGAAAGTCAAAAAGCTCGATTCGGAGCACAACAAGTTAATCTGGCTGACGCCCGCGCCTGCAAATAACACCTGGACTATCGCCGTGCGTCAGGATGTGGCAGAGAAAAATAAACTCACTTCGCTTGCCGACCTGAGTCGTTATCTGCAAGAGGGCGGCACCTTCAAACTGGCAGCCTCGGCAGAGTTTATCGAACGCGCCGATGCGTTACCCGCGTTTGAAAAAGCCTATGGCTTTAAGCTCGGTCAGGATCAGTTGCTGTCACTGGCTGGTGGCGACACGGCGGTGACGATCAAAGCCGCTGCCCAGCAAACCTCTGGCGTTAATGCTGCAATGGCTTACGGCACTGACGGCCCGGTAGCGGCGCTGGGGCTGCAAACCTTAAGCGATCCGCAAGGCGTGCAACCTATCTACGCGCCTGCACCAGTGGTGCGTGAGTCGGTGCTGAAAGAGTATCCGCAAATGGCACAGTGGCTACAGCCAGTCTTCGCCAGCCTCGATGCAAAAACATTGCAGCAACTGAATGCCAGCATTGCAGTGGAAGGACTGGATGCCAAAAAAGTGGCTGCCGACTACCTGAAACAAAAAGGGTGGACGAAGTAATTTCCCGTGACTTATCTACGTATTAATCCTGTTCTGGCGCTGCTGCTGTTGCTGACGGCAATCGCAGCAGCGCTGCCGTTTATCAGCTACGCGCCTAATCGTTTAGTCTCGGGTGAAGGGCGACATCTCTGGCAGCTGTGGCCGCAAACGATCTGGATGCTGGTGGGCTTTGGTTGCGCCTGGCTGACAGCCTGTTTTATTCCCGCTAAAAAAGGCAGCATTTTTGCACTCATTCTGGCGCAATTCGTCTTCGTATTGCTGGTGTGGGGAGCTGGAAAAGCGGCGACCCAACTGGCGCAAAATGGCAGTGCGCTGGCGCGTACCAGCCTCGGCAGTGGTTTCTGGCTGGCTGCGGCGCTGGCATTGCTGGCCTGTAGCGATGCCATCCGCCGAATCTCCACGCATCCGCTGTGGCGCTGGTTGTTGCATATGCAGATTGCCATTATTCCGCTGTGGTTGCTGTACTCCGGCACGCTTAACGATCTCTCGCTAATGAAAGAATACGCCAACCGTCAGGATGTGTTTGACGACGCGCTGGCACAACATCTGACGTTGCTGTTTGGTGCGGTGCTGCCTGCGTTAGTGATTGGTGTGCCGTTGGGCATCTGGTGCTACTTTTCCACTGCGCGGCAGGGGGCAATTTTTTCTCTGCTCAATGTCATTCAGACCGTGCCTTCGGTGGCGCTCTTTGGCCTGTTGATTGCGCCGCTTGCCGCGCTGGTGACGGCCTTTCCGTGGCTGGGGAAGCTCGGCATAGCAGGAACCGGAATGACACCCGCACTGATTGCGCTGGTGCTCTATGCCTTGCTGCCGCTGGTGCGCGGCGTGGTAGTAGGCTTGAACCAGATCCCGCGCGATGTGCTGGAGAGCGCCAGAGCGATGGGGATGAGCGGGGCGCAGCGATTCCTGCATGTTCAGTTACCGCTGGCGTTACCGGTATTTCTGCGCAGCCTGCGGGTGGTGATGGTGCAAACTGTAGGTATGGCGGTGATTGCGGCGTTAATCGGCGCAGGCGGTTTTGGTGCGCTGGTTTTCCAGGGGCTGCTAAGCAGCGCCATTGATTTAGTGTTGCTGGGGGTGATCCCGGTAATTGTTCTGGCGGTGCTGATCGATGCCCTGTTCGATTTGCTTATCGCACTGCTGAAGGTGAAACGTAATGATTGAATTTAGCCATGTCAGCAAACTGTTTGGCGCACAAAAAGCCGTTAACGATCTTAATCTCAATTTTCAGGAAGGGAGTTTTTCGGTGCTGATTGGCACATCTGGCTCCGGCAAATCCACCACCTTGAAAATGATTAACCGCCTGGTGGAACATGACAGCGGAGAGATCCGCTTTGCCGGAGAAGAAATTCGCTCGCTGCCAGTACTGGAGTTGCGCCGCCGGATGGGCTATGCCATTCAATCTATTGGCCTGTTCCCCCACTGGAGCGTGGCGCAAAACATCGCTACCGTGCCGCAATTACAAAAATGGTCGCGGGCACGGATTGACGATCGTATCGACGAATTAATGACGCTACTGGGGCTGGAGTCAAATTTGCGTGAGCGTTATCCGCATCAGCTTTCCGGTGGTCAGCAGCAACGTGTGGGAGTGGCGCGCGCACTGGCTGCCGATCCGCAAGTCTTACTGATGGATGAACCTTTTGGCGCACTGGACCCGGTAACGCGCGGCGCGTTGCAACAAGAGATGACGCGCATTCACCGTTTGCTGGGGCGCACTATTGTGCTGGTCACTCATGATATTGATGAGGCGCTAAGGCTGGCAGAACATCTGGTATTGATGGATCACGGTGAAGTGGTGCAGCAGGGGAATCCGCTGACGATGCTGACTCGTCCGGCGAATGATTTTGTCCGCCAGTTTTTTGGACGTAGTGAACTGGGGGTGCGCCTGCTTTCGTTACGTAGTGTGGCGGATTACGTGCGTCGCGAAGAACGGGCAGAAGGTGAGGCACTGGCAGAAGAGATGACGCTACGCGATGCGCTCTCCCTGTTTGTCGCGCGGGGATGCGAGGTGCTGCCGGTGATGAACACGCAGGGCCAGCCTTGCGGCACGCTGCATTTTCAGGATCTGCTGGAGGAGGCGTAAGCGTATGAAAATGTTGCGCGATCCGCTGTTCTGGCTCATTGCTTTGTTTGTGGCACTGATTTTCTGGCTGCCTTACAGCCAGCCGCTGTTTGCTGCCTTGTTCCCACAACTGCCACGACCCGTTTATCAGCAAGAAAGTTTTGCAGCTCTGGCACTGGCTCATTTCTGGCTGGTGGGAATTTCGAGTTTGTTTGCGGTGATCATTGGCACTGGTGCCGGAATTGCTGTCACTCGCCCGTGGGGCGCGGAATTTCGCCCACTGGTGGAAACTATTGCCGCCGTTGGACAGACTTTTCCGCCTGTCGCAGTGCTGGCGATTGCCGTTCCGGTGATCGGCTTTGGTCTGCAACCAGCGATTATCGCCTTGATCCTTTACGGTGTGCTGCCCGTCCTGCAGGCGACACTTGCCGGGCTGGGAGCGATTGATGCCAGCGTGACAGAAGTTGCGAAAGGTATGGGAATGAGTCGTGGTCAGCGACTGCGTAAGGTCGAGCTACCGCTGGCGGCTCCGGTGATTCTGGCGGGCGTGCGAACTTCGGTGATTATCAACATTGGTACGGCGACGATCGCCTCAACGGTAGGGGCCAGCACGCTGGGTACGCCCATCATCATCGGGCTTAGCGGATTTAATACCGCGTATGTGATCCAGGGGGCGTTACTGGTGGCACTGGCGGCGATCATCGCAGACCGCCTGTTTGAAAGGCTGGTGCAGGCGCTTAGCCAGCACGCAAAATAAAGGTATAACCTGCGAGCATGACGCCACCAATTCCGCCTAACGCCATAAACAGGAACAGGGCGATGACCCCAATTTTAGCTATGCGCATATTGCACTCCTTATGTTAACGAAAGGATTGTACAGTAAAGCGCATTTGTTAACGAATCATTAAATGCCGAGTGGGAAAATATCATGGCCTTGTTCTTGCCAACTGGTGAGTTGCTGCTGTTGGGCGGAGGTTCGATTTTCACCGCACCACACCAGCAATGTACGGCCTTCGAATAGTTCAGGGCGTAGTTGATTGAGCGAGTGGGCGAGGACATCAATGCGCCATCCTTGTTGACTGGCAATCCAGCCCTCCAGCCACAGACGGGTGGTATCCTGAATATTCCAGCCAACCACCAGCGCATCTTTACCCTGTTTTTTACGTGCCGAAGCCAGACAAATGGCGATGTAGTTGATCAGTACGCCGTCGAGGATCGCCAGCAGCGCCTGGAGAGTCGGTTGTTGGCACTGAAGCCGTCGGCGCAGAGGAATAAACAGATGTGTGGTGAGTGTCTGGGCGGGGTAATCCTGACCGCGCTCTTTGATCCACGTTCGCAGGCTATGCAGATTGCCGCTTTGCAGGTAGGTCAGTAATGTTTCTTGCTGATCGCGCCAGCCGTTCTGCACATCAACATTTTCATTACTGAGCAGCATTTTAACTTTGCTGACCTGCACGCCGTTGTCGATCCAGCGTTTGATCTCGCGGATACGGTCAATATCGGCATCGTTGAACAGTCGATGACCGCCGTCTGTCCGTTGCGGTTTCAGCAACCCGTAACGCCTCTGCCACGCGCGTAACGTGACAGGGTTAATATCACAAAGCAACGCCACTTCACCAATTGTGTAAAGCGCCATCGTCTCACCCTTGCTCGCGAGGTCCCGGTTTAACTTTAGACGCAGTTTTGCGAACCAGGTAGTTTTGCCCGTTTTTTGTGCATCTATAGGGTGATTTTATTTTTGCCAGGCGATTTTGAGTGATCGTACTCACGAATTCTCATTTTTCTGCAAGAGTTCAAAGAAAGTTAAACGCAGGCAATGTATGTTACGCGTTTTAAAGGGAAGTGTGGTTTGCGGGTATGTACGATTTTAATCTGGTGTTGCTGCTGCTTCAGCAGATGTGCGTTTTTTTAGTCATTGCGTGGTTAATGAGTAAAACGCCATTATTCATACCGTTAATGCAGGTCACGGTTCGTCTGCCGCATAAATTTCTCTGCTACATCGTCTTTTCCATCTTCTGCATCATGGGCACCTGGTTTGGGTTGCACATTGACGATTCTATTGCCAATACCCGTGCGATAGGCGCGGTAATGGGCGGCTTACTCGGCGGTCCGGTCGTCGGTGGGCTGGTTGGTCTGACCGGCGGCTTACATCGATATTCGATGGGGGGCATGACCGCGCTAAGTTGCATGATCTCAACCATCGTTGAAGGATTGCTCGGCGGCCTGGTACACAGCATCCTGATCCGTCGCGGGCGCACTGATAAAGTCTTTAACCCCATTACCGCCGGTGCCGTCACGTTCGTCGCTGAAATGGTGCAAATGCTGATCATCCTTGCGATCGCCCGACCTTATGAAGATGCGGTGCGTCTGGTGAGTAATATTGCTGCACCAATGATGGTCACCAATACCGTCGGCGCGGCGCTGTTTATGCGTATATTGCTCGATAAACGCGCGATGTTTGAAAAATACACTTCTGCTTTTTCTGCCACTGCGCTGAAAGTGGCAGCCTCGACGGAAGGCATTTTGCGACAGGGGTTTAACGAAGTGAACAGCATGAAAGTGGCTCAGGTGCTGTATCAGGAGCTGGATATTGGTGCAGTCGCGATTACCGATCGAGAGAAATTGCTGGCCTTTACCGGAATTGGTGACGACCACCATTTACCCGGCAAACCGATTTCTTCGACTTACACCTTAAAAGCGATTGAAACCGGTGAAGTGGTCTACGCTGATGGCAACGAAGTACCTTATCGTTGCTCTTTGCATCCGCAATGCAAACTGGGGTCGACGCTGGTAATTCCGTTGCGTGGCGAAAATCAGCGCGTGATGGGCACCATCAAATTGTATGAAGCCAAAAACCGTTTATTCAGTTCAATAAACCGCACGCTGGGCGAGGGGATTGCGCAACTGCTTTCGGCGCAGATTCTTGCCGGGCAATATGAGCGGCAAAAAGCGATGCTCACCCAGTCAGAAATCAAACTGCTTCACGCCCAGGTGAATCCTCATTTTTTGTTTAATGCGCTTAACACCATTAAAGCGGTGATCCGCCGCGACAGCGAACAGGCCAGCCAGCTGGTGCAGTATCTTTCCACTTTTTTCCGCAAAAACTTAAAGCGGCCTTCGGAGTTTGTTACTCTCGCCGACGAAATTGAACATGTGAACGCTTATCTGCAAATTGAAAAGGCGCGCTTCCAGTCGCGGTTGCAGGTCAACATTGCTATTCCGCAAGAATTATCCCAGCAGCAATTGCCCGCGTTTACCCTGCAACCGATAGTGGAAAACGCCATTAAACATGGGACATCACAACTGCTGGATACAGGGCGAGTGGCAATCAGCGCCCGACGTGAGGGGCAACATTTGATGCTGGAGATCGAAGACAATGCCGGTTTGTATCAACCGGTAACCAATGCCAGTGGGCTGGGGATGAATCTGGTGGATAAGCGTTTACGTGAACGGTTTGGCGATGACTATGGGATAAGCGTCGCCTGTGAGCCTGATAGTTACACCCGAATAACGTTACGACTACCATGGAGGGACGAGGCATGATTAAAGTCTTAATTGTCGATGATGAACCGTTAGCACGGGAGAACCTGCGCGTATTTTTGCAGGAGCAGAGCGATATTGAAATCGTTGGAGAGTGTTCAAACGCCGTGGAAGGGATCGGCGCGGTGCATAAACTGCGCCCGGATGTGCTGTTTCTCGATATCCAGATGCCGCGCATCAGTGGTCTGGAAATGGTGGGGATGCTCGATCCGGAACATCGTCCGTATATTGTTTTTCTCACCGCGTTTGACGAATACGCTATTAAAGCCTTTGAAGAACATGCTTTTGATTATCTGCTGAAGCCAATTGATGAAGCGCGACTGGAGAAAACGCTGGCGCGATTGCGTCAGGAGCGCAGCAAGCAGGATGTTTCGCTGTTACCGGAAAATCAACAGGCGCTGAAATTTATCCCTTGTACGGGGCATAGTCGGATTTATTTGCTGCAAATGAAAGATGTGGCATTTGTCAGCAGTCGGATGAGCGGTGTCTACGTTACCAGCCACGAAGGGAAAGAGGGCTTTACCGAATTGACATTACGTACCCTGGAAAGTCGTACACCACTACTGCGCTGCCATCGTCAGTATCTGGTTAATCTCGCGCATTTACAGGAGATTCGTCTGGAAGATAACGGCCAGGCCGAGTTGATTTTGCGTAATGGCTTAACCGTGCCGGTCAGCCGCCGTTATCTGAAAAGCTTAAAAGAGGCGATTGGCCTGTAAAAGACTGCTAAAATGGCTTTTTGCCTCATCAACACCTGAAGGCCTCATGCTAAGTAACGATATTCTGCGCAGCGTGCGCTACATTTTGAAAGCCAATAATAATGACCTGGTGCGTATTCTGGCGCTGGGTAATGTCGAAGCCACCGCGGAACAGATCGCCGTCTGGCTACGTAAAGAAGACGAAGAGGGTTTTCAGCGTTGTCCGGACATTGTTTTGTCGTCATTCCTCAACGGCCTGATTTATGAAAAACGCGGCAAGGATGAGTCTGCTCCGGCACTGGAGCCGGAACGTCGCATTAATAACAACATCGTGCTGAAAAAATTACGCATCGCGTTTTCGCTGAAAACCGATGACATTCTGGCTATCCTCACCGAACAGCAGTTCCGCGTTTCGATGCCGGAAATTACAGCGATGATGCGCGCACCGGATCATAAAAACTTCCGCGAATGCGGCGATCAATTTTTACGTTATTTTCTGCGTGGACTGGCAGCGCGCCAGCATGTGAAGAAAAGCTAAGACGGGTATGGCGGCCATGCGAAACATGGCCGCCGACAGATTATTTCACTTCTTTAAAACCAGCGGCTTTCATCACCAGTTCCATTTGCGCCATAGTGATACCTTTTTTGGCATCTTCAGCAGAAACGTTGATTCCTGAAATACCCTGCAGGGCTTTAAAATCCACTTTTTCCATATCGATAGTCACGTTTTCCTGCGCGTAGGTATCTGTATAGGTTAATTTTTCTTCAACACCCGCGATGTTTTTGTATTTGGCGCTTAACGGCTCAAGTGTCTTGGCAGCGTCTTCTTTGGTGGTTGCACCAATAGAAGCAAATTGAATTTTGGTTTCAGAAGATTGCTTAAGCACCTTGTCACCTTTGTAGACATAGGTAATGGCAATTTCAGTGCCGTTCAGATTGGCGCTGAATTTCTTCGATTCTTCTTTGTCACCGCAGCCAGCAAGAGAGAAAACCAGAACAGATGCAACAACGAGGGAAAACAGCTTATTGAAAGCCTTCATGTAAAACTCCATTTTATTTAATCAAGAAACTGGTGACTCTCACCAGGGGCTATATAGAATATGCCTAATACCGTGACGTGAGCAGTCCGGAACTGGAGTAGAACTCTTAGTAAAAAGCACTATTTCATCCTTGTTGCTGAAGCATGGGGAATAATTGTTCGCAAAGTAAAACACCGTTATTCATTGCTTCTACCCGTGCCTCGCTTTCTGTATTACGAAATTGTCCCAACACATGTGCCAGCCGATAAAAACCGACCGCGGAGAGGTCATTCGCCAGCAACTCTGCCTGACTAATAGCGCTCTGTTCCTGATAGCGCCAGCCGTTATGGAGCAGTTGAATAAGTAACGCCTGGCAGCGCATCAGCAACTGATGAGCGGTAGACGGCACAGGCAAAACGCTGGCAGAAGGTAGCGGTGCCACAGGCGCAGTTTCCGCGTCCAGCGCCCAGGCGCGGGTTTTTGTCATCATCACCCGTGGTTCCAGTGTCAATTGCCCATCAACAAAACTGACAAAGCCAGAAACCAGACTCACGGGGTCGTCTGTTTGTTGCAAAAGCGCCGCCATGCGTTCAACGGCAAAAGGAGAACAGGCAGATGCCGGAAGGGATAACGTCAGGAGATTATCTTCACCTTCGCCGCTGATTACCTGCGCATCCAGCGTCTGGCGGCTGCTATCCCAACCGAGCGAAATACACTCAGCGACCGGCAGAATAAATAAGTTATCGACCTGATTAAGAGGCCGTATGCAGGCGGGGGGACGCTGGCGTAAATATTCCCGCAAAGCCACAATGCCCGGCTGGCGTAACGGCGCGCTCAACATTTGCCAGGCATCAGGCGACAGCGGCACAACGCTGCTTAAGCGGTTGCGGGTAGCTAACAGCAGCTCGCCATCGGCACTGCGTTTTGCTGCTTGTGAAACAATTTGCCCACCCGCCAGTGCGCCAGCCTGAAAACTAAACAGCCGACGCGTAGCTGCCGGTGAGTTTTCCTGTTCACTTCGCGGCCAACTGCGCGAAAGGTGCAAAATACTGCCGGTGTCGGGATCGGTAAACCAGATGCGTAAACCATAATGCTCAATATCCTGCCAGCAACGCATACCTAAAGACACCAGCCGCAGATGATCAAGCTTTGCTTCTCCGGCAATGCCAGAGCCAACGACCGTGCGCCACGGCACAGGAGGAACTTCACCAACACTGTCGCGCCGGGCCATCTCTTGTGCGCAATTTAATCGACTGTTTAATGCCGCAAGCTGACGTAAGCATTCTCCGGCATGATAGTGGCTGGCGCGAGTGTGGAAGGCATCAACGCTTGCCCGTAGCTGTCGTAGTGATTCACTCACCCAGCGCCAGTTGCAGGCCTCTGCCGCCTGCAATGCGCGGTTGAATGCTGCCTCGTAGTGAATAAGCGGCTGGCTGATGCCGCCAAGCCATAATGCCTGGCTTAATTGCTGAACATATTGACGACACGTTTGGCCTTCTTCGCTGGCAAACGGATCGTCAGATGATGTGACGTGTTCGCTGCGCATCTGCCAGATTAAATGGTTAAATTCTGCTTGCTGCGCTTTGGCCTCGACGAAGGCCTGCACAGCCAGTACGACATGTTCGCAAAGTGTGCCTTCAATACAATCACAACGGGCGAAACGAATACTGCTACGGGAATAAAAACGCACATCGCTCATCGGTAAGCGGGCAGAGGGAATTTCGCCCGGCGCACAGAACAACTCAATGGTGATGCCTTTAGCGACCAGCGCCTGCGCGCGTTTGCGGGTGGCATCGGGCAGGGTAGCCAGTTCTTCCAGCCAGATTGCCGGATCCCACTCTTCTTCTTTTTCCGTGGGCTGGACGGTGGCACAAAGTCGTTGATAACTTAACACCAGCATCACGCGATGACGGCACATGCCGCTGGCCCCGCAGCTGCACTGAGCCTCTTTCAGTGCCTGGCTGTTCGCCAGCTGGGTACGGACACCGTCACTGAAGGTGGCGATTAAAGCGCCGTTCTCATGGCTGATTTCCGGGACGTTGCCATTTTCCAGTTCCTTAAGACTGCGCTTAACAAAACCGGCATTGCTTAACGCCGTCAGTGCCTGCGGTGTCAGTTCTAATAATTCCGGACGTAGTGAATTCATGACTGAAGATTCTCCGCAAGCCATGATGCCAGCTCGCCCGGCGTCATGGCGGCTATTTGTGCGCCGACATTAACCAGCGCCTGGGCCGTATCGCGGTCATAGCAAGGCGTTGCGGTGCTATCGAGCGCTGCCAGTCCCAGCACTTTGATGCCGCTCTGGACACACTTTTTCACCTGATGCGTCAGCAATGATGATGAACCCCCTTCGTAAAAATCGCTCACGAGGATAATGACGCTTTTTGCTGGTTGTTCAATAAGTTGCCGACCATACTCCACGGCACTGGCGATATTGGTCCCGCCGCCCAACTGTACTTTCATTAATAACTCTACCGGATCGGCAACGTCTGCCGTGAGATCAACCACGCTTGTGTCAAACGCCACCAGATGGGTACGAATGCCGGGTAACTGCCACAAACAGGCCGCCATCACCGCAGAGTGGATCACCGAGTCCACCATCGATCCGCTTTGATCAACCAGTAAGACCAGTTGCCATTGTTCGCTTTGGCGTTTAATGCGGCTGTTAAAGCGGGGGGATTCGATATACAACTTGCCGTGTTGCGGGTGCCAGTGTTGCAGGTTGGCGCGCAGAGTACTTTTGAAATCAAAGTTTCGCGCCAGTGGAATTAATGAGCGGCGACGGCGATCGCGGACACCAGAAAAAGCCTGACGAACTTCCTTTGCCAGTCGCGCCATAATTTCTTCAACAACCTGGCGCACTATCTGGCGGGCGGCAGCCAGTACTTCGGGATTCATCAGATGTTTGGTGTGCAAAACGGCGCGTAGCAGGCTTTCCGAAGGCTGCATACGTTCCAGCACGTCGAGATTCGTCACCACATCTTCAATGCCGTAGCGCAGTACGGCATCGCTTTCCAGTCGCTCAATCACCTGTTGCGGAAACAGAGTGTGAATACTGTTGATCCACTCAGGGGTGGTGAGATTTGAGCCACCTAATCCACCAGAGCGTTCACCACGCTGGAGCCGTTCAGGATCGCGCCCATACAGCCACTCCAGCGCGTGGTCTATCTGCCGGGCGTTGTCATCCAGCCCACAAAGCGTCGTTTCTGCCGCTTCGCCAAGAATTAATCGCCAGCGTTGTAGCTCACGGGTGGTCAGAAGATCGTTCAGTTCAGACATGGAAAACTCCCCAGTTTTGCAGCGATGCCAGTGCCTGCTGTTCGAGTTGTTGATGATGTGCAATGGCCTGTGGTGGACAATGCAACGGCATTTGCAGCGCCGAAACGGGAAGTTGCGCCAGTTGATAATGCTCAAGCACCTGATGCGCCAGCGTCCCGCGTTCTCGTGGTGGTAGCCAGGCCATCGCCGCGCGTAAATCGGGCAGGGCATTGATAAAATCGGCATCACTTAGTTGATTTAAATGACTGCTGAAACCGGCGATAAATGTCGGCTGACAGGCCAGTTGATGGCGGGCCAGCGCCAGCAAACCGTGCAGCGCTTCGCCGGATTGTGCCGGGGATAACTGCGCCAGCATCGTCAGCGCCGCTTCGGCACTGGCGTTAGGATGTTCCAGACGCATCAGTGCGCCATGAGCCGCGCCGCGATCCAGCGCCGGGGCATGAATTGCCTGACTGCGTCGCTCCAGTAAGGCTACCGCCGCAGAAAGAGAAATGCCGGGGAGTTGCACACCGCTATGTAGATCGCGCAGGATATGACACAACGCTTGCCAGCTATGCAGGTGAGCGTGAAACTCCTTTTCATCTGGTCTGCCGTTAGATTCACATAGCCACAGCGTGCGATCGATAGCCGCGCATAACGTCGTTTGTAATATCTGCGCGCCTTGCATACCGCTAATTTCATCCAGCCGCCATAAGGCATATAGCACTTCCAGCGCCTGGCCCATTTCGGCAAATTGATTTTCCTGGGCGATTAATAATGTGAGTTGCTCCAGTAATTGTTGACTGAAGGACGCCAGACCCGCTAACGCCGCCTGGCTAAGACATGTGGTGATACTGCCGATTCCACCCGCGTCCAGCATATCGGCTTCTAATTTATGGCGTGCGGCTTCCTGGAGTGTTGCACCAAAGCAGGCGGCCTCAATCAATGCCGCATGCTGGCTAAGCGGGCGGGTTAATTTCCAGCGTTCTTCACCGTTGCCTGCAAGTGTCAGTGTGCTTCCCTGCTGGCGCACAATCCCTGGGATCTCCAGTATTGCCAGCCGATGTAACACCTGACTTTGCGCTAGTCCATTGGGGTTAAAGCGATTTAAGGTAAGCTCCGCCGGAAGGGAGATTGCGGTACGTTCCAGTTCGCAGGTGACATCTTTTGGCAGAGGAGGTTGTGGCGTAGAAGGGGCAAGTTTACCGAATCCGTCACCCGCTAATGTGTCTATCAACGTTAGCAGAATCGGATCGGTGTCGGGATGAATAACGCCGCGATAGCTCCACGGCAACGGCGCATTCAGGGCTTCTTTAATCAGCGATCCTGCTATGGCATCCAGCCAGTCAGTGCGTAACGGTAGTGTATGACCGCGCAACTGTGCCAGTGCCATCGCATGCAGATGAGCGGCAGCCATATCCGCGGTCGAAGCAGGCAACTTGTGCTGGCGCAAACGGGTGAGAACCGTTTTTAGCAGTTGTTCTCCCGCCTGCTGTAAGCCCCACTGCCAGCACCAGTTTTGCCAGACCGGGGCAGGCATTCCGGAAAGGTATCCTGCCAGCACATCAAGGCGCTTTTCACTGTAGGGGGTGAGATAACAACCTGTAACGGCATCTGCCAGCGACGGCAATTCTGGCGTGTTAATTTCCTGCGGGCATTCGCGCCACATTTTTGCCAGTACCGGAGCGTGCCAGCCACCGCAGACAACTAACACGTCGCCATTATTTTGCTGCATCGCCCATCCAATCCAGCGGGCCATAAAGGCTTCGCGCAGACGATTGAGAGCATCTCCGGGGGAGTCGCCCCGCAGTTGGGCAAAATAGTGCGCCAGTGCAGAGGGTAATGCAGTTTGCTGGCTTTCATCTTCGAACAAGTGATCCCACAGGGTGTCGCTGTTATCCATGCGGGTGGCACGCAGCAGCAAGGCCTGGCTTTCCTCTTGCGTATCAGGCGAATCGTCCACTTCTTCACTCTGCGCCCAGCAAGGCAAATCGATGAAGTAAGTTTGTGCCTGAATACGACGTGCGGCTTGTAGCGCCTGCCACTCCGGCGAAAATTCAGCAAATGGCGTCCAGGCACCACGCCCGGGGGCTGCACCGTCCTGATACTGGCAATAACTGTAAATAGCTACCGGAAGCTGGTGGGCTAAAAACAGTTCGTCTACCCGGTCATTAAAATCAGCCGGGCCTTCAATCAATACGTATCGTGGCCGCTGGCTTTCGATTAACGATTTCACCAGCCGGGCGCAGGCCGGACTATGATGCCGGATGCCGACAATTAACGGCTCGCTCATGCATCTTTCCTCACGGCAGGCGGTGGCGGGCTTGATAATAAGCCTGCCAGTGAGCTTCTTTATGTGTGGCGACTCGTTGTTCGAAGTAACGGCGCAGACGAGCGCGATCTTCTTCGTTATCTTTGACGATGGTTCCGGCAATGCAGTCCACCAGGTCGGCTGGCTCACCTGCGCGATTCGCTAAAAACCAGGCGCGGACGCCTACGGCGTGGGCCACGTTCACGGCTTCAGCGGTGGACATAATCGCTGTTAGTGTATCCATTGACGTTTTCTTTTCGCCGTTGGCACGCAGATCGCGGAAGGTGCGGACCAGTAACTCCAGTACCGCGTCAGGCACTTTATGCGGAATACCGCTATGGGCCAGCAAACGCGCCGAAGCACTGGCGACAAGCTCCAGCTCCTGGGCGAAATCCATAATCGGAAAGACAGTTTCAAAATCGAAGCGACGCTTTAGCGCAGCACTCATTTCATTGACGCCGCGATCTCGGGTATTGGCAGTGGCAATAATATTAAAGCCTTCTCGCGCATAGAGCTGACTGGCTTCACCAGTGAGTTCCGGCACCGTCATCACCCTGTCAGAAAGCATACCTAACAGACAGTCTTGCACTTCCAGCGGTGTACGCGTTATCTCTTCAAAACGGACGATTTTGCCGTCGCGCATTCCCTGGTAAAGCGGGGCAGGGACCAGCGCTTCCGTTGATGGGCCATGATTGATAAGCAGAGCGTAGTTCCAGCCGTACTTGATTTGATCTTCAGTGGTAGATGCGCCGCCCTGGATGGTTAACCCGGCATCGCCGCTAATAGCGGTTGCCAGTAATTCAGACAGGAGAGATTTTGCGGTGCCAGGTTCCCCCACCAACATCAAACCGCGTCCGGTGGCAAGAGTGACTAACATACGTTCGACAGCGGAGGGACTAATCACCACTTTACGGCTAATATTTTGCGCGCTATCGCCAAGGATAAAAGCACGGGCCGCAGGCAAACTTAACTGCCAACCGGGCGGGCAAGGAGCGTTATCATTTTGTTTTAATTTTGCCAGTTCATCGGCGTATAACACAGCAGCAGGCGGACGCTGCAGATGATTATTCTGCGGTGACATATATTCATCCCTGAAATGTATTAATGAAATAAACGATATTTTACGCGCAATAAATGTTTGGCGCATTAGTTGTTTGAGCAAAAAATATCTGGAAAGCAGATCGCAGTAAATAAAAAAACCTGCTGGTGAGGCAGGTTCTTTTATTTACTATTTTCAGGCCTAACACCACAGCCTGTGCAACATCGTGTTCCAACGAACGAATTATAACCACGGCTGGACCCCGTTGCAATTAAGATAATGAGATTTATAATCCAGACCGTTGGGACGTTGCGCCGGATCGAACCTATTTCAAGTCCTGGCTACCGGACGGGGGGTGCTGCAGGTGGTGCCCTGATCCGGAGTGCAACATCGTGGTCCAACATACGTAAACCAGTATCGACAGGCAGTGTAAGGGTAAGGTGCTGGTGTTGCGCTCCTTAATAAGGAGAGCGGATGGACACGCTGACACAAAAGTTAACCGTGCTCATTGCCGTACTGGAGTTATTAGTGGCTCTGTTACGGTTGATTGATTTGTTGAAGTAACGGGCAAATTGAAACGCATCTAAGGGGGAAAACCGCTTCCCCCTTTAATAAAATGATTACTGTTTTTATTAATTCATCATATAACTCATTTTTATTTATAAATTCATCGATTTTATATTCAACGCACCATTTGACCGGGATGTGAATATTTATGTTGGGCTATTGGCAAAAAATATCTGGAAAGTAGATCGCAGAAAATAAAAAAACCTGCTGGTGAGGCAGGTTCTTTTATTTACTACAGTGACGCTAACTTGCTGATTGTGCAACATTTCGTACCAACGAATAAATTATAACCATATCCACACTCCATTGCAATTCAGTGAGTGAGATTTATAATCCTGCCCGTTGGGAGGTTGTGCCGGATCGGACCAATTTTAAGTCCTGGCTGCCGGACGGGTGGTGCCGCAGGCGGTGCCCTGATCCGGAGAGCAACGTTTCGTACCAACATACGTAAACCAGTATCAACAGGCAGTGTAAGGGTAAGGTGCTGGTGTTGCGCTCCTTAATAAGGAGAGCGGATGGACACGCTGACACAAAAGTTAACCGTGCTCATTGCCGTACTGGAGTTATTAGTGGCTCTGTTACGGTTGATTGATTTGTTGAAGTAACGGGCAAATTGAAACGCATCTAAGGGGGAATACCGTTTCCCCCTTTAAGAAAGCTATACTCGTCATACTTCAAGTTGCATGTGCTGCGACTTTAATTATCTAGAGTATATTATTCTATTTCTTGGTTGAATATATTCTGTAGTTCACGATTAAAAATTGCTATTACAGTTTCAGGTGATTCACCTCGTAATTTCCGCTCATCAATACACTCATCTCTTATATAAATCAACGCATCATTTATTAGCGGGTCAGCATCTTCTCGATCACGTTGATGAAATGTTGGATGTAGCCGGAATCGCTCCAGTCGATAGACGGAACCTGTAAATAATTCAGAGCATTTATGGATCTCAAGTCTGAAGGAAAACGGATCTTCAGGTACAGGGACCTCATAATCGTAAATAGCAACTAGCTCTTTTTGCACGATCATCGCTTTCCCCGCTGGTAAGTCGTGTAGATAACGGGCAGTCGCATCACTGCCCGCTGTGTTTTAATGGAAAATGACGTCAGGTGCGCTTAACGCCTCACTCAAATCAAACACATCAAGTTCGGCAAAAGTGACGGATTTATTGTCACGGTACACTCGAAGAGAACGGAAGCTCATTAGCGCTTTGCTATCAACATTGTAGTGGTTAAAACCGGGTGAAAACTTAAGGACCAGCCGGTACTCGCCCAGGTCATAGACAAATGCATCCTCATAGCCTGACTCCCAGCCTTTGTATCGCATTCCCATAAGCTGCCCAACGGTAGCGGATTTACCTTCCCAGCGAGTCAGGCTGTTACTGGTTGACTCATCAGGTGTGAGCAGCACCGTGCACCGCGCCAACTGGCGAAAAGGCGGCATAATTTCGTAATCGGCAAAAAGCTGTGCAAATTCACTGCGCATTTCTACTGTCATTTCTAACGGGTGGGCAATGCCAATCAGAGCGTCCGCAGGCAGGTCAATTGGCTCATCTTGCGCATTGCAGAACTCCCCCTCTGCGGCCACACGAAAGGCGTTGAGTAAACAACGCGGTTCATTTGCCGGATAAGCCCCCCATATTAATCGCTGGGTAACCAGACGGGTAAAGGGATGATTAACAAACAGAGAATGAAAATCTGCCAGCGACCAGCGTCGGGTGGTACGTAGGGCCGTTTCAAGACGCGGGAGCAGGTTTTTGCTCACCTGAGTGGCATCTTTTTTTAGCCCTTTTAGTCGGGCCAGTGCCTCGGGCGCTTTCAGTTGATCGTCATCGGCGCGCAACCGGGGAACGCTTTTCTGGCGAACGTTTTGCTGATCAAAGATAACCGGGTTGAGGTTTTCATCGAAGCGAACGGTAAACTGCCGGGGACCAAAATCAAAACTCAACGCCTGCGGATCATCAAGGCCCAGGGTTGGGACTAATCTGTCCGCTAGCTCTTCCTGGCTTAGCCCGCGATTTTCTGCGACCACCTGAAGAAATTCCGCCGCGTTATCACGTAAGGGGCGGGATTTCGCCCGTTGCGATATATGATGCAGCTGTATCAGCGCCATATCATTATTCATCAGGGTAAGGATGTTCAGGCCACTGACAGCACGGGCAGATTTGCCTTCTTGTGGCCAGCCGAGGATCTGTGTCGTTAGATCCCGTGCCGTGCTTTCGTCACCAAAGAGACTTAACGCCAGAAATGCCCAGTTGTCTTTTACGGGGGCACCAGCTTGTTGCCACGCAGTGAAGAGATCCCAGGCAAAAGCTGCCAGCGTTTGTGGCTGGCAGAACGTTTTCAGTTGTTCCAGCCCGCTATAAAAACGTCCCCCCTGGGTAAAGCGCAGCATTTCGCCGATAATTTCCAGAGCGTCATCGGTAACAGGTTGATTATTAGTGATAAGGCGCGGCCTGGACCACATTTGCGGATGCCAGAAATCAGGGGCTTTTGGAATGCGTGCCGGGTAAATCTCTATTGGACTCTGTTTAAGTAATTGTTCCAGGGCAGGCCATAGATCTGTACGCTGCCAACGATTGGCTACAGTTTGTAGCAATTCGCCATGCCCATGTTCGTAAAGTAAACGCAGGGCAAGTAATGCAGCTTCGCTTTTATCGCTAGATTTGGTGAAGATAAGAGGGATAAGTGCAGTAGCCGTATGTTCCGGCCATTGTAAAATCCACTGGCGAGCCAGATTACGCTGGCCCGCAAAACGGTGCCAGACGCGGGCAATGGGCAGGGCCAGTTCTGTTGCGCCGAAATTTAAAATTAACGGAAATGTTTCTTTTGGACGATGTGAAAAAGCCAACATCAGACCTGGTAGCGCATCCAACCCGAGGATACTGAGAAAATAGTCCTCACCCGCGAACAGATGTTTTTTCTCATTGATACGCAGCCAGAAGGTCAAAGCCATCTCACGCGGCAACTGTGCCAATAAATACAGGTTCCAGACACTCTTTTCCGGACGATAACGTGAGTAGTTGTCATTTTCCCATATGTTAATTAACGCTTCTATGTGACCGCTGCGGAGCGCCTGTTCTGCTAATTGTGCTTCCGGGGAGTTCCAGCCATTCAGGATCTCTTCAACCCGCCCCTGGTAGTAATGCCACTGAACAATGAGTGAATTGCGTGCAGCATCCAGTTTTCCGGGGAGTATATAATTCAAAAACAGCCATACATCATCCCCAAAACCCAGTTCCTGTAATACAACTCGCCCACTTTTTTGTTCCATGCGTTCCGCAAGAGATTCCGTGCTGAAATAACGGGCAGGCTCAGTGGCGGCAAGCCTCTCTCGTTCGCCAGGTTGCCAGTAAACTTGCGGCGTTAATTCGAGCGGTGCCAAATCAAGACGTGGAGCTGTCATTTTTTTCTTACTACGCCACGGTGGTGAAACGAGGATTTCAGGCAGATTGCTGTTATCGGTACTATCAATAACCGGTTTGGGCGGTGCCGATAAATAACTATTCAGCACTGCCCTGGCTTGAGTACTTAACCACTGCATCATCTCTTCTGCCAGTTGTGGCTGCGATGCCATCAGCGTTTGTAACAGCGTACGCCAGTATTCATCGCGTGCTTTTTGCTGTGCAGGCAGCTTTTTGTCTTCGATGATTGGATAACCTGGGCGGGCTGGTGGTTCTGTTAACGCCAGCAGTTCTGCCAGTGCGGCGAGCGTCGCATGGGGGAAGTTTTTATGGTATTTAGCTACACGTTGCAGGCTGGGTTTGTTTTTATCAGCCACCAGTAGCAAGGTGCGGATGACTTGCGGATGGTTAATTTGTACCAGCAGACTGCCGCAATCTTCTTTATGGGCATACATCGCGAGGCGCGGAATGGCTGCCAGTCCTTGTTCGCGCAAAAGGGCGGCGCAGGCCGCGTAGCCGAAGTGGTTTTCATGCGACATGTAGCTGGCTTCTCGATCGCTAAATATATCCTGGCTCCAGTAGTGCTCGAGTTTTCTCACCGCTGTGGGGTCATTAGCAACAACTTTTAACCACTCCTTAGAATGAAAATGAGTTCGCGGGCATTCAAGGCCTACCAACTCATTGGCTATTTCTGGTTTTTCCGGGAGGATCAGCGCAATAAAAGGGCGGCGAACTTTGGTTATTCCTGGTAGTGCGGCAATGAGTTTGTCGGCGCAACGCTGCCAGCAGCTTTCCTCTGCCAGAGAGAGATGCTTACGCAGTCGGAGATCGAATTCGTTATAGGTTTCTGAGCGATAACCATAGCCATAATCCTCGTCCTGATACTGCAATGTCACTACCAGAGGATCACTCTCATAACACCGCGCAATAAACTGGCGTGCAATCACCACCTCAGTCGCATATTCCAGCCCCTCTTGTTGGACGATTTCGTCGAGCAACTGTTGGCTGTCATTTTGCGCGATACAGGCTAGCGCCGCCATTGTCCGGGCCGGGATTGAGGGTTTGTGTTCGCCGATCAAGTTGATGGCCTGCGTGATGGCGGACTGCCACTCCAGTGAAAAATTTTCATAACGCCAGACAATGTTTTTTTTCTTCTCAGCTTTTTGTAGCAATTCATCACCCAGTGTCTGAATGATGCTTTCAGTGATAACAGGCACCGGTTCGCCCGGCCATTTGCGATGACTGAGTGGTGTTTTGCCTTTTTTATATTTCAGTTCCAGTTGGGCGTTATCCGCCAGCCACGGTAATTCCTTGTCCATGCTCTTTCCTTATTCAAACAGGGCTTCAATATCGTTAATTAGCTCGCTGGCGGTGATGGCATCGAGTACGGAGAACTGCGCTTCCTGTGTTGAATTACTCCCCCAGCCATAGCTTTCCGCTTTGCCTTCCCATAACCACAGCTTGCTTAAGAGCTGCTCAGCGCTAAGTTCGGCTGGTGACATACCCACCGCAAAACCTTCGTCGATTTCCATGATTAACGACCAGCGACCCAAAGGTTTGATCATCCATCCGATCCAGCCTCCATCCTGTGGTTCGCCCTTTATCCAGCCTTTATTCGCCAGCCCCATGACCCGACCACTCGGGCATTTTCTGCCTGCCCAGCGGGTCAGTTCACTGGCATTGCGCTCGGCTTCTGTCAGGGCGTAGCTGTTACGGTCGAGCTGGCGGAACGGTGGTAGCAGTTCGTAGTCGGCAAAAAGCTGACCAAAGGCGGCAGCATCCGTTGGTGATATTTCCAGAACGTGAGGAGTGCCGATAGAGATATCGCCTTCCGGCAGGGTGAAAAGATCATCGTCAGCGGTGCTGTAGCTGTTATCTTCTGCTACGCGAAAGCAAGCCAGTAGCTGGTTTTCGGCGCTATAAACGCCCCAAATCAGACGGCGGGTTAAGTGGCGAACCAGCGGATGCTCAACCAGGAAGAGCTGGAAGTTTTCCGGCGACCAGCGGCGGCGCAGGCACATGGCGGATTCCAGCCTTGCTACCTGCTGGGCGGCGACGGTACGCGCATCTTTTTTCAGCAATTTGTAGCGGTTAACCGCATCGTTCGACCGCGATTCATCATCGCTTTTGTTCGGTTTGGGCAGGTCTTTCAGGCGGCTGCCGGAAACATCACGCACAAACGGTTTTAAGGTTTCATCAAAGCTGACGGTGAACTGCCGTGGGCCAAAATCCAGCAGCAGCGAACCGTTATCATCCAGACCGAGATCCGGTGCTAACCGATCTTCAAGCTCCGCCACCGTGAGTTCGCGGCTCTCGGCAATGTCGGCAATTTTTTCTTTTGCCCGCTCCTGTAATGCTTTGAATTTCAGTTTCTGGGCGATGCCGTTAAGCTGCATAAGGGCGATATCACTACCGATAGCAGCGAGAATATCCAACCCAACGGTGGCGCGTTTATGCTGGGATTCACCAGGCCAGGCGCGTATTAATGGCGTCAGTTTGCGGGCGGTGTCATCGTTACCGAGAACGCCTAACGCAGTGAACGCCCAACTCTCTTTCGACGGCGCGCCAGCGGTCTGCCAGGCGGTAAACAGATCCCAGGCAAATCCCGCCAGTGAGTCGGCGGAACAGACGTCTTTCACCTGCAATAATCCCGGATACAGAGCCTCTTCCTGAGGGAAGCGGAGCATTTCACCGAGGTGGAGGAGGGCGCTATCTGGCAGTGATTGGGCATTTGCTTTTAATACCGGGCGCGTCCAGAGCGATGGCTGATAAAAGGCCGGAAGAGTGGGGATTTTTGTCGGGTGATTATCTAAGGGATCGAGCGCAAGCAGAGCGTTCACCGCATCGGTTACTTCCGGCTGGTTATAACGTCGGGCGATTTCTTGCAGTAATGGCTGATGACCGTTTTCGGTAAGCATACGCAAGGCAGCGCGGGCGTTATCCTGTGCTTCACCGGCTTTGCCGAGCGCCGCAGGCAGCAGGCCGGTAAGGGCATGTTCCGGGTATTTCAACAGCCAGCTACGGGCGTTTTCGCGTAGCGTTTTCAGTTTGTTGAAGGCACGGGCGACGGCAGGAGCCAGCTCACTCGCTGCGAAGTAATTCGTGATGGGCAAGGCTTCTTGTGGATAGCGTGCAAGTGAGTTTACTAACCTAGGTAACCCTTTGAGTCCAAAATGTAACATGGCGTATTCGGTATCGGTATGTGGAGATAGGGTAAGGGCATTCCATGCTTTTACTGCTTTCTCCAGCGGCAATGTTGTCAAAATCCCCAACTGCCAATAATGCCCGGTAGGTGAATGAAACACCTTAAATTCACTTAGTAAGGTTGAATAATCTTCATTTAGCCATGCCTCAACTACCGCTTCGGGAGCTTTAATATATGTACCAGCGATCCGTCGTTGAAAACCCATCCTTGCCAACAGGTTGGTAGTACTTTCTTCATGGCTAACCGTGATGTGTTTTGAATACCAGATATATTTCGCCAAAAGTTGATTACTGATTTCTTCTGTCAGATAACAGATTGGCTCAATGCCTAATGGCGCTAAATCCAGCACCGGAATCGGCGATTTTTTCTTTTTCGAAAGCCAGGGAGGGGAGACTACTACGGCTGGCAGTAGATCGGCGCTGGCATGGTTTGAGGGCTGTGTCAGTTGTTGCTGGCATGATTTCAGTACGGCAACTGCGGGTGTCGAGAGCCAGGGAATGACCTGTTCTGCCAGTGCTGGTTGTGAGATAAGCATTGTCATTAGCATAATGCGCCAACTGTTCTCTTCTTTTTGCCCAAGAAGTTCCGTCAGTGCCGCCATTGCTGCATGTGGGAACGCAGCAATGGCTTTCGTCATCCGATCGTGACAGCGTTTAGTATGCCCGGCTACACGTATAAGCAGTGTTAATGCGAACGGATGATTGATATGACGCAACACATCGGCGCAGTAGTCACTTGCGGCATAGGGAGCAAATCGGGGCAGGGCTGCAACACCTTGCTCCTGTAATACGGTGGCTGACCATATCGCACCACAATAGTAATCATCAAAAATGGCATATGGCTCGTGATATTTTTCTAATGAGGCAAGAATGTGCTCATCAGTCGCCACTATTTTTAACCACTCAAGCGAGGGTAATTTTTTTTGCCCCAGTAGACGCTGGGCAATTTCATGTGCAATTTCTGGTTTTTCGGGTAATAACAAAGCAATTAATGGTTGCCGCCATTCTGGAATATGTGGAATTGCGGCAATAAGTTTTTGTGCACATTTTTGCCAGAGAGACTCTTCCGCCAGTGATAAATGTTTACGTAGGCGTAATTCAAATCTGGAATATTGCTCCAAGTAGTCAGGTGCAATGCCAGACGGTAGAATAATAATGACATTATTCGCATAATCCCATTTAATATCAATCTGTTGAAGGTGTATTATTACATCAGTAGCATATTCCAGACCGCCTTCCTGGACGATCTGATCCATAACATCCTCACGCACTTTATATCTTGTGCATTTCATTTCAAGTGCCGTGAGTACAGCCATTACTGGTGATGGTAGCTGTGTTGTTTTCAGGCCGTCGATCTGACTGATCGCCTGGGCGACGGTGTTTTGCCATTCTAAAGAACAGGCGCTGAAGTCAAATGTGGCTGTTTTATTATCCCGTTGCGACACACTACAGGCTAAGCGACGTAATTGGGTCAATTTGTCTGCTTGCTGAACAGGAACTCCGGGAAAGCGGCGATGACTTAACGTGGTGTGTACAACTTCGGGCGGAAAAACGACAGCAATATCTTTCGCCAGCCACGGTAAAACAGCATCTGTATTTTTGTCAGGCGCACGGGTTTCTGCTACGAAAGAGGGTTGTTCCTGAATAATGGTGGATAAGTCCGCTACCTTGAGAGAGCCCGTTACCGTTTGGGAAGGTTGCAAAGAATTAACCTTCGCTTGCTCCACATACCCCTTCTTCACCTTCTCCGCAATCAGCTTAAGCTCCGCTTTTGCCGCTGCCGCAGCATCTGAAAAACTTTTTATCTGGCTTTGCCCTTTGGTGCCAACTTTTCCCCAACTGATATGCAACTCGTTTCCCTGTTGCTCAACTGCCCAGAATTTATGTGATTTTTCGTCCTGATAGATAAAGTGTCTCATTCTGCATCCCTGTGATTTTATCCAGTTGAATGCAGATGCTACCAGTATTTATGCGGGTTAGAGAGAGACAAAATCGCAAGAAAACAACTTTAGGAATTTATAAAGAAAAGGCGCTGTCGATGCAGCGCCTTAAAGGGGGATTATTTCACCTGATGGCCTGGTTTAGCACCAGCATCCGGGCTTAACAGGAAGATATCTTTCCCGCCAGGACCAGCAGCCATTACCATGCCTTCGGAGATACCAAAGCGCATTTTACGCGGTGCCAGGTTGGCCACCATAATGGTGTGACGCCCGATCAGTGCCTGCGGATCCGGGTAGGCAGAACGAATACCGGAGAAGACATTGCGTTTTTCACCGCCGAGATCCAGTGTCAGGCGCAGCAGTTTGTCAGAACCTTCAACAAACTCTGCGTTTTCGATCAGCGCAACGCGCAGGTCAACTTTTGCGAAGTCGTCAAAGGTGATGGTTTCCTGAATCGGATCATCTGCCAGTGGGCCAGTAACTGGCGCGGCAGCTGCTTTCACTTCTTCTTTAGACGCTTCCACCAGTGCTTCAACCTGCTTCATATCGATGCGGTTATACAGCGCTTTGAACGGATTCACTTTGTGGCCCAGCAGCGGTTGCTGGATACCATCCCAGGTCAGTTCTGTATTGAGGAATGCTTCTGCGCGCTCGGTCAGTTTCGGCAGTACCGGCTTCAGGTAAGTCATCAGCACGCGGAACAGGTTTATGCCCATTGAGCAAATTGCCTGCAGGTCGGCATCGCGGCCTTCCTGTTTTGCCACCACCCACGGAGCCTGCTCGTCGACATAGCGGTTAGCCAGATCAGCCAGCGCCATGATTTCGCGCACTGCTTTACCAAATTCGCGGCTTTCCCACGCTTCACCAATCACTTCAGCGGCATCAGTGAAGGTTTTGTACAACTGCGGGTCAGCCAATTCGCTTGCCAGCACGCCGTCAAAACGCTTGTTGATAAAGCCCGCATTACGAGAGGCCAGGTTAACCACTTTGTTCACGATATCGGCATTCACACGCTGAACGAAATCCTCCAGGTTGAGATCGATATCATCAATGCGCGAAGAGAGTTTCGCAGTGTAGTAGTAACGCAGGCTGTCAGCGTCAAAATGATTCAGCCAGGTGCTGGCTTTAATAAAGGTGCCGCGAGACTTGGACATCTTTGCGCCGTTCACCGTCACATAGCCATGAACAAACAGGTTGGTCGGCTTGCGGAAGTTGCTGCCTTCCAGCATGGCAGGCCAGAACAGGCTGTGGAAGTAAACAATATCTTTACCGATGAAGTGGTACAGCTCGGCGGTGGAGTCTTTCTTCCAGTATTCATCGAAGCTTACGCTGTCGCCGCGCTTGTCGCACAGATTCTTGAAAGAACCCATGTAGCCAATCGGTGCGTCCAGCCAGACGTAGAAATATTTGCCCGGCGCGTTCGGAATTTCAAAACCAAAGTATGGCGCGTCGCGGGAGATATCCCACTGTTGCAGGCCGGATTCAAACCACTCCTGCATTTTATTTGCCACCTGCTCCTGCAACGCACCGCTGCGGGTCCATGCCTGCAACATTTCGCTGAAAGAGGGCAGATCAAAGAAGAAGTGTTCAGAATCACGCATTACCGGCGTAGCGCCAGAAACCACCGATTTCGGCTCGATCAATTCAGTCGGGCTGTAGGTCGCGCCGCAGACTTCGCAGTTATCGCCGTATTGATCCGGGGATTTACATTTCGGGCAGGTGCCTTTCACAAAACGGTCCGGCAGGAACATGCCTTTTTCCGGATCGTACAGCTGAGAGATGGTGCGGTTTTTAATAAAACCGTTCTCTTTCAGGCGAGAGTAGATAAGTTCTGACAACTGGCGGTTCTCTTCGCTGTGCGTCGAGTGATAGTTGTCATAGCTGATGTTAAAGCCTGCGAAATCAGTCTGATGCTCCTGACTCATTTCGCCAATCATCTGCTCCGGGGTGATACCAAGCTGCTGAGCTTTCAGCATGATCGGTGTACCGTGGGCATCGTCGGCGCAGATGAAGTTGACCTCGTGGCCGCGCATTCGCTGGTAACGGACCCAGACATCAGCCTGGATGTGCTCCAGCATATGGCCGAGGTGGATTGAGCCGTTAGCGTACGGCAGTGCGCACGTCACCAGAATTTTCTTCGCGACTTGAGTCATAGTAGGCATTACTTCTTAATAGTGAAAAGGGGTTAGATAGTACCAAATGGGAAAATGTTAAGTAAGTACTTCTCTATATTCTTCAGGTAAACTATCAGCTGATGGTTTATCTATACAAAAAAGGAGTCGGGATGAACGAACAATCCCAGGCCAAATCACCAGAAGCCTTGCGCGCAATGGTCGCCGGGACACTGGCCAATTTTCAGCACCCAACCCTGAAGCATAACCTCACCACGCTGAAAGCGTTGCACCATGTCGCCTGGATGGACGACACGTTGCATGTGGAACTGGTTATGCCATTCGTCTGGCATAGCGCGTTTGAAGAGTTAAAAGAGCAATGTAGCGCCGAACTGCTGCGTATCACCGGGGCGAAAGCTATCGACTGGAAACTGTCGCACAATATCGCCACCTTAAAACGCGTGAAGAATCAGCCGGGTATTAATGGTGTGAAGAACATCATTGCGGTCAGCTCCGGTAAAGGCGGCGTGGGTAAATCCTCCACGGCGGTAAACCTGGCGCTGGCACTGGCGGCGGAAGGGGCGAAAGTCGGCATTCTGGACGCCGATATCTACGGCCCATCAATTCCCACCATGCTGGGCGCAGAAAATCAGCGTCCAACGTCGCCGGACGGTACCCACATGGCACCGATTATGTCTCATGGCCTGGCAACCAATTCAATTGGTTATCTGGTCACTGACGACAATGCGATGGTGTGGCGTGGACCGATGGCGAGCAAGGCGTTAATGCAGATGTTGCAGGAAACCTTGTGGCCGGATCTCGACTATCTGGTGCTTGATATGCCGCCAGGCACCGGTGACATTCAATTGACGCTGGCGCAAAACATTCCAGTAACTGGTGCAGTCGTGGTCACCACCCCGCAGGACATCGCGTTGATCGATGCGAAAAAAGGCATTGTGATGTTCGAGAAAGTCGAGGTTCCGGTGCTTGGTATTGTCGAGAACATGAGTGTGCATATTTGCAGTAACTGTGGTCACCATGAACCGATTTTCGGTACCGGTGGTGCTGAGAAACTGGCTGAAAAATACCACACACAGCTGCTGGGGCAGATGCCGTTACACATCTCCTTACGTGAGGATCTCGATAAAGGCACGCCAACGGTTATCAGCCGTCCGGAGAGCGAATTTACCGCTATCTACCGCCAGCTGGCTGACCGCGTTGCAGCTCAGCTCTACTGGCAGGGTGAAGTCATTCCAGGCGAGATTTCCTTCCGCGCGGTCTAACGCCTATTAACCATTCTGGTTATTCTTCATACACCGCAGAGATGTTACATTGATGCGGTGTATTAGTTTTTGCCGCATTAATGAACACTTATTTAATACTGCGAATATTCTGCGGACCTTCGTCCGAAACTCTACAAAGTCGATTGATCATACAGGCAATGCTTCATTATCATCCTTCGTGGCTGTGTAGTGGATGTACAGCTATAGTTTGTTATGCACTCATTCTATCCAGGCATAACCTTTACTACAGGGATAACGTTCAATGAATAAGTATTGGCTGTCAGGAATTATTTTTCTTGCCTATGGATTGGCTTCTCCCGCATTCTCTTCAGAGACTGCCACATTAGCGATTAATGGCAGGATCAGTCCCCCAACATGCAGTATGGCTATGGTTAATGGTCAACCTCAACAGCATTGTGGTCAGTTAACGTATAATGTTGACACCCGTCATCTGTTTTCTTCGCCCGTCAAAGGTGTAACGACAGAAGTGGTTGTTGCAGGTAGCGATAGCAAACGTCGAATCGTGTTAAATCGCTACGATTAATTTGGCAACCTGATTTTAATTGCATTTAGAAAGCCGAAATCATTTATATAAATGATTTCGGCTTTTTTATTGATATCAACAATACCATTTACATAAATCTACATTAATTGATAGATGCGATAAATAGTTAATACTCTTAAACATTTTTTGTATTTATATTGCAATGGTTAATTTGTTTTAAATCAATAAAACAATGTGTTTACATTGCGGCAACTTTTTTGATGTGAGAAATTTGTTTCCAAGAGATACAGACTCTTAACAACCAAAAATAAATTTTATTAAGGAACATATTATGAAACGTTCAATTATTGCTGCCGCTGTCTTTTCTTCTTTTTTTATGAGCGCTGGAGTATTTGCTGCAGACGTTGATACCGGAACATTAACTATTAAGGGGAATATTGCAGAATCTCCGTGTAAATTCGAAGCGGGTGGTGATTCAGTAAGTATTAATATGCCGACTGTACCAACCACTGTCTTTGAAGGTAAAGCTAAATATTCTACCTATGATGATGCAGTCGGTGTAACCAGCAGCATGTTAAAAATTAGCTGCCCGAAAGAAGTTGCTGGTGTAAAACTCTCGTTGATTACCAACGATAAAATAACCGGTAACGATAAGGCGATAGCCAGTAGCAACGATACCGTGGGTTACTATCTCTATTTAGGTGATAACAGCGATGTCCTGGATGTTTCTGCACCTTTTAACATTGAGAGTTATAAAACAGCGGAAGGTCAATATGCTATTCCGTTTAAAGCAAAATACCTGAAACTGACAGATAACTCAGTGCAATCAGGTGATGTGTTATCTTCTCTGGTTATGCGTGTGGCGCAGGATTAATAAATAAAATTGTAAGTTTCTCCAGGTAATAAACATGGCCGCTATCCCCATGGCGGCTTTTTAATTTAAGAGGCATTAAGATGAAAGGATTATTATCTTTACTCATTTTTTCTATGGTCCTTCCTGCACATGCCGGAATTGTTATCTACGGGACGCGCATTATTTACCCGGCAGAAAATAAAGAAGTTATGGTGCAGTTGATGAACCAGGGAAACCGTTCTTCGCTGCTGCAGGCGTGGATTGATGATGGCGATACGTCGTTACCACCAGAAAAAATTCAGGTTCCTTTCATGTTAACGCCACCAGTGGCAAAAATAGGGGCAAATTCCGGGCAGCAAGTAAAAATCAAAATTATGCCGAATAAACTGCCCACTAATAAAGAAAGCATTTTTTATCTGAATGTTCTGGATATTCCACCAAATAGTCCAGAGCAAGAAGGCAAAAATGCACTGAAGTTTGCGATGCAAAACAGAATTAAGTTGTTTTACCGGCCAACGGGTATTGCTCCGGTAAATAAAGCGACCTTTAAAAAGTTACTGGTAAATCGCAGTGGCAATGGATTGGTGATAAAAAATGACTCAGCTAATTGGGTGACGATTTCGGATGTCAAAGCTAATAATGTTAAAGTTAATTATGAAACTATTATGATTGCCCCCTTAGAAAGTCAGAGTGTTAATGTCAAAAGTAATAATGCAAATAACTGGTATCTGACCATTATCGATGACCACGGCAACTATATTAGTGACAAAATTTAATTGCAGGAGCTGCCTATGTTGAGAATGACCCCACTTGCATCAGCAATCGTAGCGTTATTGCTCGGCATTGAAGCTTATGCAGCTGAAGAAACCTTTGATACCCATTTTATGATAGGTGGAATGAAAGACCAGCAGGTTGCAAATATTCGTCTTGATGATAATCAACCCTTACCGGGGCAGTATGACATCGATATTTATGTCAATAAGCAATGGCGCGGGAAATATGAGATTATTGTTAAAGACAACCCGCAAGAAACATGTTTATCAATAGAAGTTATCAAGCGGTTAGGCATTAATAGCGATAACTTCGCCAGCGGTAAGCAATGTTTAACATTTGAGCAACTTGTTCAGGGTGGGAGCTATACCTGGGATATCGGGGTTTTTCGTCTCGATTTCAGTGTCCCGCAGGCCTGGGTGGAAGAACTGGAAAGTGGCTATGTTCCACCGGAAAACTGGGAGCGGGGTATTAATGCGTTTTATACCTCTTATTATGTGAGTCAGTATTACAGTGACTATAAAGCGTCGGGTAATAGTAAGAGTACATATGTACGTTTTAACAGCGGGTTAAATTTACTGGGGTGGCAACTGCATTCTGATGCCAGTTTCAGTAAAACAAATAACAATCCAGGGGTGTGGAAAAGCAATACCCTGTATCTGGAACGTGGATTTGCCCAACTTCTCGGCACGCTTCGCGTGGGTGATATGTACACATCAAGCGATATTTTTGATTCTGTTCGCTTCAGCGGTGTGCGGTTGTTTCGTGATATGCAGATGTTGCCTAACTCGAAACAAAATTTTACGCCACGGGTGCAGGGGATTGCTCAGAGTAATGCGCTGGTAACTATTGAACAGAACGGTTTTGTGGTTTATCAGAAAGAGGTTCCTCCTGGCCCGTTCGCGATTACAGATTTGCAGTTGGCCGGTGGTGGAGCAGATCTTGATGTCAGCGTGAAAGAGGCGGACGGCTCGGTAACCACCTATCTGGTGCCTTATGCAGCAGTGCCAAATATGCTGCAACCCGGCGTATCGAAATATGATTTTGCGGCGGGTCGTAGCCATATTGAAGGGGCGAGCAAACAAAGTGATTTTGTCCAGGCGGGTTATCAGTATGGTTTTAATAATTTATTGACGCTGTATGGTGGCTCGATGGTCGCGAATAATTATTACGCGTTTACTTTGGGGACTGGCTGGAATACACGCTTTGGTGCCATTTCCGTCGATGCCACGAAGTCGCATAGTAAACAAGACAACGGCGATGTGTTTGACGGGCAAAGTTATCAAATTGCCTACAACAAATTTGTGAGCCAAACGTCGACGCGTTTTGGTCTGGCGGCCTGGCGTTATTCATCGCGTGATTACCGGACATTTAATGATCACGTTTGGGCAAACAATAAAGATAATTATCGCCGTGATGAAAACGATGTCTATGACATTGCCGATTATTACCAGAACGATTTTGGCCGTAAAAATAGCTTCTCTGCCAATATGAGCCAGTCATTGCCAGAAGGCTGGGGGTCTGTGTCCTTAAGTACGTTATGGCGAGATTACTGGGGGCGTAGCGGCAGCAGTAAGGATTATCAGTTGAGTTATTCCAATAACTGGCGGCGGATAAGCTATATCCTCGCGGCAAGCCAGGCGTATGACGAGAATCATCATGAAGAGAAACGTTTTAATATTTTTATATCGATTCCCTTTGATTGGGGTGATGACGTTACGACGCCTCGTCGGCAAATATATATGTCTAACTCAACGACGTTTGATGATCAGGGGTTTGCCTCAAATAATACGGGATTATCAGGAACCGTTGGAAGCCGGGATCAGTTTAACTATGGGGTCAACCTGAGTTATCAGAATCAGGGAAATGAAACGACAGCTGGGGCGAATTTGACCTGGAACGCGCCGGTTGCGACAGTGAATGGCAGTTATAGTCAGTCGAGTACTTATCGACAGGCTGGAGCCAGTGTTTCAGGGGGCATTGTCGCCTGGTCGGGGGGCGTTAATCTGGCGAACCGTCTTTCCGAAACGTTTGCTGTGATGAATGCGCCAGGAATTAAAGATGCTTATGTCAATGGGCAAAAATATCGCACAACAAACCGTAATGGAGTGGTGGTATACGACGGAATGACACCTTATCGGGAAAATCACCTGATGCTGGATGTGTCGCAAAGCGATAGCGAAGCAGAATTACGTGGCAACCGGAAAATTGCCGCCCCTTATCGCGGCGCGGTTGTACTGGTTAATTTTGATACCGATCAGCGCAAGCCCTGGTTTATAAAAGCGTTAAGAGCGGATGGGCAACCATTAATGTTTGGTTATGAAGTCAATGATATCCATGGTCATAATATTGGCGTTGTCGGTCAGGGAAGCCAGTTATTTATTCGCACCAATGAAGTACCGCCATCGGTTAATGTAGCAATTGATAAGCAACAAGGACTTTCATGCACAATCACCTTCGGTAAAGAGATTGATGAAAGTAGAAACTATATTTGCCAGTAATAGTCAGGTGGTTATGAATATTCGTATAATGTTATTTATAGTAATGATGATGGTTATGCCTGTGAGCTATGCGGCATGTTATAGTGAGTTATCTGTTCAGCACAATTTGGTTGTTCAGGGGGATTTTGCACTTACTCAAACACAAATGGCGACATATGAGCATAATTTTAATGATTCGTCATGCGTGAGTACAAATACTATCACCCCTATGAGCCCGTCGGATATTATTGTTGGACTTTATAACGATACCATTAAATTAAATTTACATTTTGAATGGACCAATAAAAACAACATCACGTTATCAAATAATCAGACCAGTTTCACCAGTGGTTATTCGGTAACGGTGACACCTGCGGCCAGTAATGCAAAAGTGAATGTTTCTGCGGGGGGCGGCGGTTCAGTGATGATTAATGGAGTTGCGACATTATCCAGTGCTTCATCATCGACACGCAGGAGTGCCGCAGTACAATTTCTACTGTGTTTATTAGGTGGCAAGTCATGGGATGCATGTGTAAATAGCTACAGAAATGCATTGGCACAAAATGCAGGTGTCTATTCCTTTAATCTGACATTGTCATACAACCCGATAACCACAACCTGCAAACCGGACGATTTATTAATTACTTTAGACAGTATTCCCGTTTCACAATTACCAGCCACAGGTAACAAAGCAACAATAAATAGTAAACAAGGGGATATTATTCTGCGTTGTAAAAATTTATTAGGTCAACAAAATCAAACATCACGGAAAATGCAGGTGTATTTATCAAGTTCTGACTTGTTAACCAACAGCAACACAATACTGAAAGGTGCGGAAGATAATGGCGTAGGATTTATTCTTGAAAGTAATGGTTCGTCAGTCACACTTTTAAATATCACTAACAGCAGTAAAGGATACACAAATTTAAAAGAAATTGCGGCAAAGTCAAAACTTACAGATACAACGGTTTCAATTCCGATAACTGCCAGTTACTACGTCTACGATACAAACAAAGTTAAATCTGGCGCACTGGAGGCAACCGCATTAATCAACGTGAAATACGACTAATAACAAGCAAGACGAGCAAGTGGCTAATAATAAAAAATAACAAGGTGTCTGCATTTCCCCCTCATGATGAGGGGGCTTTTTTTAGCGATGATAAAAAATCTCACCGTCGTAGGCTTTAATGATTTTACCGTCGGTGTCGCTGATCAACACGTACGCGCCACCCATATAGGTCCAGTGCGTCCCGGCATCAGGCGCGGGCAGGTTACGTAACTGCCACTGCTTAATGTTGTACTCATCGGTGCGGTACATCTCTGGGACGGTATCGCCTGGTTTGAAATGCTTAAAGTCAGCAATGAAACTGCTTAACTCATACTTAGAAATTCCCGAGGTATTGGTCGAACCCGCGGTGGCTGGTGCGGCCCAGGCGGCACTGGTAACCAGCAAAAGCGCACCCAGCAACATCTTATTTTTAATGGTCATAAACTCTCCACTTTGGGGATCTGTAATATCAGTCGCATATCTTTCCTGCCATACAATATAACTGACAAGCGATATTTTGTTAGTGATCCCATGATTTCGTAAAAAGTGTAAATGAAAGGATGCCCTAAAAGCATCCTTAGCGAGCAGAGAGTCAGCGGAAATAGCTGATTTAAGAATCATCCTGGGCTGAAGATAACATGCAAGCCTAAAGGATTGAGTTATCGCATTATGCCCATGAAGCCATGTACGCCCATATACACACCGACTAAGCCAATCAACAGACTGGAAAAATAGGGGGCGCGTTTAGCGAGAGTGTTAAATCCGCTCCAGCGTTTTGCGACCTGCTGAACGCTGATTGCTGCGCCAACGCCTACGGTGACAAGCGTTAACGCCAGGCCAATGCTGAAACTGACGACCAGTGTTGCGCCCAGTGTCAGGGCTTTCAACTGAATGCAAATCAACAGCACGGTAATTGCTGCCGGACAGGGGATAAGACCACCTGTTAAGCCAAATAACAAAATTTGCCAGTTGGTGACCTCTCTACCATCAAAGCGTCGTTTAATATCATTGGCATGGGCTCGTGCATGGGCATCCTGATACTCGCCATGTTCGTGATGGTGATGATGTCCATGGTCGTGGTGATCTTCGTGATCGTGGTGATGATGTTCATGATCATACTCGTGCATATTCTCCAGCCAGTTGCGTTCGCCGCGCCAGGTACGCCAGAACATCCAGAACGCGGTGCCAATAATGATCACTGCGGAAATCAGCTGGAGCCACGGTTCTGCTGATTGAGCAGTAAAGCGCTTGCTGATCACCATCCCGCCAAAGGCAATTAACCAGACCACTGCGGTATGCGAAATAGTTGCTGCCAGTCCGAGCATCACCGCCTGTTTAATGGTGCCTTTGATGGCGATGATAAACGCCGCCATCATCGTTTTTGAGTGCCCTGGTTCCAGGCCATGAAGCGCACCAAGTAAGATGGCGCTGGGGATGAAGAACCAGGCGTTTCCTTGCTGAAGAAGAGTTGTAAATTCGGTCATGATAATAATTCTTAGTATTAATTCGGCAATCTGATTCTACTCCCCCCCAGTACCTGATACTACCCCCCAGTAGATTAATAGTGCTATGATTTTTCATATTCTTGTTAACCAGGTGTTGCCATGTCTCATACAATCCGTGATAAACAGAAACTGAAAGCGCGTGCCAGTAAGATTCAGGGCCAGGTCGTGGCGCTCAAGAAAATGCTCGACGAGCCGCACGAATGCGCTGCAGTTTTACAACAGATTGCTGCTATCCGTGGCGCGGTAAACGGTCTGATACGGGAAGTGATTAAAGGTCATCTGACGGAACACATCGTTCACCAGGGGGATGAGCTAAAACGTGAAGAAGATCTGGATGTCGTTCTGAAGGTGCTGGATTCATATATCAAATAATTTATTAACGCGATTGTAAAACTGCCGTTTTTCCTCGTTTACAACGCGTGCGCTGGACATTACCATCCTCCTCTGCGATTTATCATCGCAACCAAACGACTCGGGGTGCCCTTCTGCGTGAAGGCTGAGAAATACCCGTATCACCTGATCTGGATAATGCCAGCGTAGGGAAGTCACGGACCACCAGGTCATTGCTTCTTCACGTTATGGCAGGAGCAAACTATGCAAGTCGACCTGCTGAGTTCAGCGCAATCTGCGCACGCGTTACACCTTTTTCACCAACATTCCCCTCTTGTGCACTGCATGACCAACGATGTGGTGCAAACCTTTACTGCCAATACCTTGCTGGCGCTCGGTGCATCGCCAGCGATGGTTATCGAAACCGAAGAGGCCAGTCAGTTTGCGGCTATTGCCAGTGCGTTGCTGATTAACGTTGGCACGCTGACGCAGCTACGCGCACAGTCGATGTGTGCCGCCGTTGAGCAAGCAAAAAGCTCTCAAACACCCTGGACGCTTGATCCAGTAGCGGTTGGTGCACTCGATTATCGCCGCCGTTTTTGTCTGGAACTTCTGTCTCATAAGCCAACCGCCATACGTGGTAATGCTTCGGAAATCATGGCATTAGCTGGCATTGCTAATGGTGGACGGGGAGTGGATACCACTGACGCCGCAGCTAACGCGATACCCGCTGCACAAACACTGGCACGGGAAACTGGCGCAATCGTCGTGGTCACTGGCGAGATGGATTATGTTACCGATGGACATCGTATCATTGGTATTCACGGTGGCGATCCGTTAATGACCAAAGTGGTAGGAACTGGCTGTGCATTATCGGCGGTTGTCGCTACCTGCTGTGCGTTACCAGGCGATACGCTGGAAAATGTCGCATCTGCCTGTCACTGGATGAAACAAGCCGGAGAGCGCGCAGTCGCCAGAAGCGAGGGGCCAGGCAGTTTTGTTCCACATTTCCTTGATGCGCTCTGGCAATTGACGCAGGAGGTGCAGGCATGAAACGAATTAACGCTCTGACGATTGCCGGTACTGATCCGAGTGGTGGTGCGGGGATTCAGGCCGATCTTAAAACCTTCTCGGCACTTGGCGCTTATGGTTGCTCAGTTATTACTGCACTGGTGGCGCAAAATACCCGTGGCGTACAGTCGGTGTATCGCATTGAGCCTGATTTTGTCGCCGCCCAGCTCGATTCGGTGTTCAGCGATGTGCGAATCGACACCACTAAAATCGGTATGTTGGCGGAAACCGATATTGTTGAAGCGGTGGCAGAACGGTTGCAACGTTATCAGATCCAAAACGTGGTACTCGACACCGTTATGCTGGCAAAAAGCGGCGACCCGCTGCTTTCACCTTCGGCGGTTGCTACGCTGCGCAGTCGATTATTGCCACAGGTTTCATTAATAACGCCAAACTTGCCCGAAGCTGCCGCCTTGCTCGACGCGCCACACGCGCGCACCGAACAGGAAATGCTGGAACAAGGGCGATCGCTGTTGGCGATGGGCTGTGGCGCAGTGCTAATGAAAGGTGGTCATCTGGATGATGAGCAAAGCCCGGACTGGCTGTTTACCCGCGAGGGTGAACAACGGTTTACCGCACCGCGCATTATGACCAAAAACACCCACGGCACTGGTTGTACGCTCTCTGCGGCGTTGGCTGCACTACGCCCGCGCCATACAAACTGGGCTGACACCGTACAGGAGGCAAAAAGCTGGCTTTCATCAGCATTAGCCCAGGCCGACACGCTGGAAGTTGGTCACGGTATTGGTCCGGTTCACCACTTCCACGCCTGGTGGTGAGCACCGTACTATAGCTGCTTTGGTTATTGTCAGCCTTTGGCACTGACATTCAGGGATGAAACCAATGCAGCTAAGAATTACCAGTCGAAAAAAACTCACCTCTCTATTATGCGCTCTTGGGCTAATTTCCATCGTTGCAATTTATCCGCGTCAGACGGTGAATTTTTTCTATTCGACAGCAGTTCAGATTACAGACTACATCCACTTCTACAGTTATCGCCCGGTTAAATCTTTCGCAATTCGCATTCCTGCCAGTTATACCATTCACGGAATAGATGTTTCGCGCTGGCAGGAGCGGATCGACTGGCAGCGGGTGGCAAAAATGCGCGACAACGGTATCCGCTTACAGTTTGCTTTTATTAAGGCGACGGAAGGCGAAAAGCTGGTGGACCCGTATTTTTCGCGTAACTGGCAACTAAGCCGCGAAAATGGCCTGCTGCGCGGGGCGTATCATTATTTCTCCCCGTCGGTAGCAGCGCCGGTTCAGGCACGATTATTTCTGCAAACGGTGGATTTCTCACAAGGCGATTTCCCTGCGGTACTGGACGTAGAAGAACGGGGAAAATTATCGGCAAAAGAATTACGCAAACGAGTAAGTCAGTGGCTAAAAATGGTCGAAAAAAGTACGGGAAAAAAGCCGATTATTTACTCAGGAGCCGTTTTTTATCACACCAATCTGGCGGGCTATTTCAATGAATATCCGTGGTGGGTGGCTCACTATTATCAACGTCGTCCGGACAATGACGGCATGGCCTGGCGCTTCTGGCAGCATTCCGACCGTGGACAGGTAGATGGCATCAATGGTCCGGTGGATTTTAATGTATTTCATGGCACGGTGGAGGAGTTGCAGGCATTCGTTGATGGGATTAAAGAAACGCCTTAAATAAGAAGCAGTGATATACTCCCACCAGACTCCTCGGCAGGAAAAAGACAAATGGAACAAGCGCATACCCAGCTGATTGCCCAACTGAACGAGCGTATTTTAGCGGCGGATAACACGCCGCTTTATATTAAGTTTGCCGAAACGGTAAAAAATGCCGTGCGCAGCGGGGTGCTGGAGCATGGCAATATTTTGCCCGGTGAGCGTGATTTAAGTCAGTTAACCGGCGTTTCGCGCATTACGGTGCGCAAGGCGATGCAGGCGCTGGAAGAAGAGGGTGTGGTGACGCGTTCGCGCGGTTACGGCACGCAGATCAACAACATCTTCGAATACTCGTTGAAAGAAGCGCGAGGTTTTTCTCAGCAGGTGGTATTGCGCGGGAAAAAGCCCGATACGCTATGGGTTAACAAGCGTGTCGTGAAATGTCCCGAAGAAGTCGCGCAGCAGCTGGCGGTCGAAGCAGGAAGTGATGTCTTTTTGCTTAAGCGTATTCGCTATGTCGATGAAGAAGCGGTATCGATTGAGGAATCGTGGGTTCCGGCGCATTTAATTCATGATGTTGATGCCATCGGGATTTCACTTTATGACTATTTCCGCAGCCAGCACATTTACCCACAACGTACGCGTTCCCGCGTTAGCGCCCGGATGCCGGATGCCGAGTTTCAGTCACATATTCAGTTAGATAGCAAAATACCGGTGCTGGTGATCAAGCAAGTGGCGCTTGACCAACAGCAACGGCCTATTGAGTACAGCATTAGCCACTGTCGCAGCGATCTATACGTTTTTGTGTGCGAGGAGTAGTTCCTCGCGCGTTGGCGCACAATCACCGCCCCGATGCCCGACAACCCACGACGCCACTGCATTGCCCAGTAATACGGCATCCGCCAGTGGCAGACCAGAGGCCAGCCCGGCAAGTACGCCACCTGCATGACTGTCGCCCGCCCCAATGGTGTCTACAACTTGCGTTGGAAATGCCGGAATGCAGCCAGAAGCGTCGTTGCTGAAATACCATGCGCCTTCTTTATCGAGACGAACGATCAACGGCGCGGCAAATTTCTCCTGCCATTGCTCGCCAAGTGTTGTTATCTCTGCGGATAAAGCAAAACGTTCGGCGGCAATCTCAGCCTCTTGACGATTGAGCGACACTAAAGGTCGACAGGCCATGATCCGCGCCAGTAATGCATCCGGGATATCGCCAATACGTGGGCCAAAATCGATAAACGGCGTCACGTCTTGCAGCTCTTCCAGCCATTCCACTAACAATTCGCCGCAGGGCGAGGCCAGTTGATAACCGGAAAAATAGAGCAGGCTGCCAGGCGCAACGGTTAATCGCGCCAGCCACTGGCGATTCCACTGATTTTCCACACCGCTGAATGACATAAAAGTGCGTTCGCCATCCGGCTCAACCAGCGCCAGACACCAGCCGTTATCACCTTCGGCGTTATCGATCAGGCTGATTAAGCCCTCTTTTGCCATCCGGTTGCGAATAATCTCCGCCCACACGCCCTGACCGAGCGGCAAGGCATTACCCGCTTCGATGCCGAGGCGCTTTAACGCCACGGCAATATTCAGTGCGCAGCCGCCAACGTTAACGCTCTGCTGTTTCAGTTCGATATCGCACCCACGCCAGGGGAGGGCATAAGCGTCGGCGATCACGTCAATGACCGCCGCGCCGACGACCATCACCGGCTGACGCGTGGTTAATTCAGGCAGCAGCGTGTGTAATCGAGCGCCGCTCATACCACCTCCCGTTGTTGACGATATTTCGCCAACGCTGTGGCATAGCGGTTGAAATCAAGCTGATTTACCGCATCCAGTTCCGCCTTTAACGCAGGATCGATAGCGTTAACGCCATGCAACGCGCCGCAAATTGCCGTCGCCATAGCACCGATGGTGTCTGTGTCGCCGCCAAGGTTAGCGCACAGGACGGCGCAGCGATTCGGGTCGGTTTGTGCCAGTTCAACCAGCGCAATGGCGCACGGAACGGACTCAATAGTGCTGGTACCTGCGCCAACGACCTGGTAAAGCTGTTCGCTGGCGGATTCGGTGCCGTCGGCATTGCGCACAATTTTCAGCGCAATCTCCAGCCGCGTCGCCAGTGAGGCGCTGAACGTGGTGGTGCGTTTTTGCTGGGCATGTCGCGCAATTGAAGGCAGTGAATCAACAATCGCTGACCAGCTTTCTCCGTCAATGGCACGAGAAATCGCCCATGCGATGACTACCGCGCCTGCAACCGCCAGATCGGATTTATGGGTCGGGCTGGACGCCAGCGCTACATCATCAATAAAGGAATCAACATCACGCGCCGGAAGCAAACAACCTAATGGCGAGACGCGCATCGCTGCGCCGTTGGTCACGCCGTTGTTTTCCAGTTCAGCAACGGGTTTACCGTCGCGAATGGCGTTAAGCGCAATCTTCGAGGTCGGACCTAGTACGTTTTTGTTAAAGGCGTCGAAACGCAGCGCCCAGTCGAGAATATTACGCCCAATCAGATCCGGATCGATCTTGCCTTCACGTTCCAGTAACGCATCCGCCAGACACAGCGCCATCGAGGTATCGTCGGTGAATTCGGCGCGGTTAAAATAACAGGCCGCGTTATTCTCCTTTGGTCCAGGAAGAAAACGGTCAATCCAGCCAAAGTGTGCTTTAACGCGGCTGCGTGGCCAAAGCTCGGAGGGCATCCCCATCGCATCCCCTAACGCCTGCCCATAAAGAGCACCGAGAATACGTTCTGTTTTCATTTAACTTCCCCTTGTGTCAACGCAATATCGCGATCATCGACCTTGATAGCCGTAATTTCGTTGTCGGATTCGCGGAAAAAAATCATGAACAGCACGGCGATAATGGCAATCATCACCGCGCCAAAAGTCCACATCCCGGACCAGTTGAAAGTCAGTCCGTTTACCGGTTCCTGATAAGCGAACATCTTTTCCATCATCACACCGCCAAGACGATAGCCGAGCAAACTGCCGAAGCCCTGGCAGCAGAGCGTGATCAGCCCCTGCGCGGCGGTACGCATATGCACGGGGGCTTTTTTATCGACATAGATGTAAGCGGTAACGTAGTAAAAATCGTAACTTACGCCGTGAAGCAAAATACCGAGGAACAGTAACGCGTAGGTGAAATATTCATCCGCACTACCGTAAATAAAGAAGCCATAGCGGATCGCAGCGGTGACCAGACCAAGCAATAATACCTTTTTGATACCAAAGCGTTTAGTGAAAAACGGTAATGCCAGCATAAAGAATATTTCAGAGAACTGGCCGAGCGTCATCCAGCCGGTGGCATTTTTCATGCCGACTTCGGTCAGATAACCGTTGGCAAAGATGTAATAGAACGCCAGTGGCATCGCAAACAGGAATGAACAGAAGAAAAAGACGAGGAAGTTTTTATCGCGCAGCAGGATCAGCGCATCCAGGCCGAGCATGACTTTAATATCCATTTTGCCGGTGCTTTTTGGTGGCGTGTCGGGCAGGAAAAACGCAAACACACCGAGCAGAGCAGAACTTCCGGCGGTAATCAGCAGCGGGATGTTAGTCGGTGAGATATCGGCATACCCCAGTATTTGCGGCAAGAAACCACATGCCAGACCGGAGGCAATCCAGCCGATAGTGCCCATCACACGAATGCGCGGGAAATCACGCTCCACATCCGGCACGTTGGCAAAAGCGATGCTGTTAGTCAGCGCAATGGTCGGCATATAGGTTAGAGAGTAAGCCAGCAGTAACGGAAAGAACCCGGCAAAAGTGGTCTGTTGCGCAGCGAAATACATCAGCAGCGCGCCTGCGAACATCAATACCGCCAGCACTTTTTGCGCCGAGAAAAAGCGGTCAGTGATGGAGCCAACCAGAATTGGCGACAGGATCGCCGCAATGGCGGTACAGGCATACGACCAGCCAATTTCTCCGGCACTAAAACCGCTTTTACTTAACCACAACCACAATGGCACAAACCACGCGCCCCAGATAAACCATTCAACAAACATCATGAACGACAGCTTTGCTGTTGTTTTCATCTTTTAATTCCTTCATGACAGGTAATGTAAGGTACGCGATGACAATACCACTTAATAATACCTTTTAAATACCTTTGCGGTGAAAACTTGACCGCGCTAACATTTTTTCTGATGAATCGAGCCAACAGAAAACGCTGAAAAAACATCCAAAAGATGGAAAAACTCGCCCGTAACGACCAGGATTATGATTGCCCGCAAAAGGCGGGCCAGGACAATCCATAGCCGATATCCAATCGGAATTTACGGGAGCATAGTAATGACAGATATTGCGCAGTTGCTTGGCAAAGACGCCGACAACCTTTTACAGCACCGTTGTATGACAATTCCTTCTGACCAGCTTTATCTCCCCGGACATGACTACGTAGACCGCGTAATGATTGACAATAATCGCCCGCCAGCGGTGTTACGTAATATGCAGACGTTGTACAACACCGGGCGTCTGGCTGGCACAGGATATCTTTCTATTCTGCCGGTTGACCAGGGCGTTGAGCACTCTGCCGGAGCTTCATTTGCTGCTAACCCGCTCTACTTTGACCCGAAAAACATTGTTGAACTGGCGATCGAAGCGGGCTGTAACTGTGTGGCGTCAACTTACGGCGTGCTGGCGTCGGTATCGCGGCGTTATGCGCATCGCATTCCATTCCTCGTCAAACTTAATCACAACGAGACGCTAAGTTACCCGAATACCTACGATCAAACGCTGTATGCCAGCGTGGAGCAGGCGTTCAACATGGGCGCGGTTGCGGTTGGTGCGACTATCTATTTTGGCTCGGAAGAGTCACGTCGCCAGATTGAAGAAATTTCTGCGGCTTTTGAACGTGCGCACGAGCTGGGTATGGTGACAGTGCTGTGGGCCTATTTGCGTAACTCCGCCTTTAAGAAAGATGGCGTTGATTACCATGTTTCCGCCGACCTGACCGGTCAGGCAAACCATCTGGCGGCAACCATCGGTGCAGATATCGTCAAACAAAAAATGGCGGAAAATAACGGCGGCTATAAAGCAATTAATTACGGTTATACCGACGATCGCGTGTACAGCAAGTTAACCAGCGAAAACCCGATTGATCTGGTGCGTTATCAGTTAGCTAACTGCTATATGGGGCGCGCAGGGCTGATTAACTCCGGCGGTGCTGCAGGCGGTGAAACTGACCTCAGTGATGCAGTGCGTACTGCGGTTATCAACAAACGCGCTGGCGGAATGGGGCTGATTCTTGGACGTAAGGCGTTCAAGAAATCGATGGCTGACGGCGTGAAACTGATTAATGCCGTGCAGGACGTTTATCTCGATAGCAAAATTACTATTGCCTGATACGCCTCATACGAACAGCACCACCCCGTAGGACGGATAAGGCGTTTACACTGCATCCGGCAACCTATGCCTGATGCGACGCGGAAGCGTCTTATCATGCCTACATAGCACTGCCACGTATGTTTACACCGCATCCGGCATAAAAACACGCGCACTTTGCTACGGCTTCCCTATCGGGAGGCCGTTTTTTTTTGCCTTTTACTCCTCGAACAATTTTCACATTGTCGTTTTTGTGATCGTTATCTCGACATTTAAAAACAAATCATTTCATTATATTTTGAAATCGAAAACAAACGACAGGATATGAAAATGTACGTGGTATCGACAAAGCAGATGCTGAACAACGCACAGCGCGGCGGTTATGCGGTTCCGGCATTCAATATTCACAATCTCGAAACGATGCAAGTGGTGGTGGAAACCGCTGCCAACCTGCATGCGCCGGTCATCATCGCCGGAACGCCTGGCACATTTACTCATGCTGGTACAGAAAATCTGTTGGCGCTGGTCAGCGCGATGGCGAAGCAATATCACCATCCACTGGCAATTCATCTCGACCATCACACGAAATTTGACGATATCGCTCAGAAGGTTCGTTCTGGCGTGCGCTCAGTCATGATTGACGCCTCGCATTTGCCTTTTGCGCAAAATATTTCACGGGTCAAAGAGGTGGTGGATTTTTGCCATCGCTTTGATGTCAGCGTCGAAGCGGAGCTGGGGCAACTTGGCGGCCAGGAAGATGATGTGCAAGTCAATGAAGCCGATGCTTTTTATACCAACCCCGCTCAGGCGCGTGAATTTGCCGAGGCAACCGGAATTGATTCCCTGGCGGTCGCCATCGGCACGGCTCATGGGATGTATGCCAGCGCACCGGCGCTTGATTTTTCTCGACTGGAGAACATTCGCCAGTGGGTGAACTTACCGCTGGTGCTGCATGGCGCGTCAGGGTTATCGACTAAGGATATTCAGCAAACCATCAAACTGGGGATATGCAAAATCAACGTTGCAACGGAGCTGAAAAATGCCTTCTCGCAGGCGTTAAAAAATTACCTGACCGAGCACCCTGAAGCGACCGATCCCCGGGATTATTTGCAGTCGGCTAAATCCGCAATGCGCGATGTGGTGAGCAAAGTGATTGCCGATTGTGGCTGCGAGGGCAGGGCATAACGCACCTGCCATTTAATAAGGAAAAAACATGAAAACGTTAATTGCCCGGCATAAAGCTGGTGAACATATCGGCATATGTTCAGTCTGTTCTGCCCATCCGTTGGTTATCGAAGCGGCGCTGGCATTTGATCGCAACAGCACGCGCAAAGTGCTGATTGAAGCAACGTCAAACCAGGTCAATCAATTTGGCGGTTATACCGGAATGACACCGGCAGACTTTCGCGAATTTGTTTTTACGATTGCCGATAAAGTTGGGTTTGCACGCGAACGCATTATTCTCGGCGGCGATCATCTGGGGCCAAACTGCTGGCAGCAAGAAAATGCGGATGCGGCGATGGAAAAATCCGTCGAGCTGGTAAAGGAATATGTTCGTGCCGGCTTCAGTAAAATTCATCTTGATGCGTCAATGTCCTGCGCGGGGGATCCCATACCGTTAGCACCAGAAACGGTTGCGGAACGAGCTGCTGTGCTTTGCTTTGCTGCGGAAAGTGTGGCGACAGATTGCCAGCGTGAGCAACTGAGCTATGTCATTGGCACCGAAGTTCCGGTTCCGGGCGGTGAGGCCAGCGCCATTCAGTCAGTACACATCACCCATGTTGAAGATACCGCCAATACTTTACGTACGCATCAAAAGGCCTTTATTGCCCGTGGGCTGACAGAGGCGTTAACACGCGTGATTGCCATCGTGGTGCAGCCGGGCGTGGAATTTGATCACAGCAATATTATCCATTATCAGCCGCAGGAAGCGCAGCCGCTGGCGCAATGGATAGAAAACACCCGAATGGTTTATGAAGCACATTCTACCGATTACCAGACCCGGACGGCTTATTGGGAATTAGTCCGCGATCACTTTGCAATATTGAAAGTCGGTCCCGCATTAACCTTTGCTTTACGCGAGGCGATATTTGCACTGGCACAAATTGAGCAGGAACTTATCGCCCCTGAAAATCGCAGCGGTTGCCTGGCGGTAATTGAAGAAGTGATGCTCGACGAACCGCAATACTGGAAAAAATATTATCGTACGGGTTTTAACGATTCATTACTGGATATTCGTTACAGCCTGTCGGATCGTATTCGTTATTACTGGCCGCATAGTCGGATTAAAAATAGCGTCGAAACGATGATGGTGAATCTTGAAGGCGTGGACATCCCACTGGGCATGATTAGTCAGTATCTTCCCAAACAATTTGAACGCATTCAGTCCGGGGAATTATCAGCAATACCGCATCAGCTGATTATGGATAAAATTTATGATGTTTTGCGCGCCTATCGCTACGGCTGTGCGGAATAAGGACGGTATATGACTAACCTGTTTGTTCGTAGCGGAATTTCTTTTGTCGATCGTAGCGAAGTTTTAACCCATATCGGTAATGAGATGCTCGCCAAAGGTGTGGTTCATGATACCTGGCCACAGGCATTAATTGCCAGAGAAGCAGAATTCCCTACCGGGATAATGCTTGAGCAGCACGCCATTGCAATACCGCATTGTGAGGCGATTCATGCTAAGTCGTCAGCCATTTATCTGTTAAGGCCAACAAATAAAGTTCATTTTCAGCAAGCGGATGATGATAACGACGTGGCGGTATCGTTGGTTATTGCGTTGATTGTGGAAAATCCGCAGCAGCAATTGAAACTTTTACGCTGTTTATTTGGCAAGTTACAACAGCCCGATATCGTCGAGACACTAATCACTCTTCCTGAAACCCAGTTAAAGGAATACTTCACAAAGTATGTTTTAGATTCAGACGAATAAATCCCTCTGTAACAATAAAAAGGACTATTTATGAAACGCAAGATTATTGTCGCTTGCGGAGGCGCGGTTGCGACCTCTACGATGGCGGCGGAAGAAATTAAAGAGTTGTGTCAGAATCATAATATTCCTGTTGAATTAATCCAGTGTCGGGTTAATGAAATAGAAACCTATATGGATGGTGTGCATTTGATATGCACCACTGCCAAAGTGGATCGTAGTTTTGGCGATATTCCGTTAGTTCACGGCATGCCTTTTATTTCTGGTGTCGGTATCGAAGCATTACAAAATAAAATTCTGACTATCTTACAGGGGTGACCTATGTTTTCAGAAGTCATGCGTTATATTCTCGACCTCGGCCCTACAGTGATGCTGCCGGTTGTCATCATTATTTTTTCTAAAATATTAGGCATGAAGGCAGGCGATTGCTTTAAAGCGGGTCTGCATATCGGGATTGGCTTTGTTGGCATTGGCCTTGTGATTGGCTTAATGCTGGATTCCATTGGTCCGGCGGCGAAAGCGATGGCGGAAAATTTCGACCTGAATCTGCATGTGGTCGATGTCGGCTGGCCGGGCTCTTCACCAATGACCTGGGCGTCGCAAATTGCGCTGGTGGCGATTCCGATTGCGATATTGGTTAACGTGGCGATGTTACTGACCCGTATGACGCGGGTGGTAAATGTTGATATCTGGAATATCTGGCATATGACCTTCACCGGCGCGTTGCTGCACCTGGCAACCGGTTCATGGATGATAGGGATGGCAGGTGTGGTAATTCACGCGGCGTTTGTTTATAAGCTCGGCGACTGGTTTGCCCGCGATACCCGAAATTTCTTTGAGCTGGAAGGTATTGCTATTCCGCACGGTACGTCGGCGTATATGGGGCCGATTGCGGTGCTGGTCGATGCTATCATCGAGAAAATCCCAGGCGTTAACCGAATTAAATTTAGCGCCGACGATATTCAGCGCAAATTTGGTCCATTTGGCGAGCCTGTCACCGTGGGTTTTGTGATGGGGCTGATTATCGGCATCCTCGCGGGTTACGATGTCAAAGGTGTATTGCAGCTGGCGGTAAAAACGGCGGCAGTGATGCTGCTAATGCCACGGGTGATTAAACCCATCATGGATGGTTTAACGCCCATCGCTAAGCAGGCTCGTAGTCGTTTACAGGCGAAGTTCGGCGGTCAGGAGTTCCTGATTGGCCTTGATCCGGCGTTGCTGCTGGGACATACGGCGGTGGTATCGGCAAGCCTGATTTTTATCCCACTCACCATTTTAATTGCTGTTTGTGTGCCGGGTAATCAGGTGCTGCCGTTTGGCGATCTTGCCACCATCGGCTTCTTCGTGGCGATGGCGGTCGCCGTGCATCGTGGAAATCTGTTCCGCACCTTAATCTCGGGTGTCATCATTATGAGCATCACCCTGTGGATCGCGACGCAAACTATTGGTTTGCACACCCAACTGGCGGCTAATGCTGGGGCGTTAAAAGCCGGGGGTATGGTGGCTTCAATGGATCAGGGCGGTTCTCCCATTACCTGGTTACTGATTCAGGTTTTCTCCCCGCAAAATATTCCCGGTTTCATTATTATCGGTGCAATTTATCTGACCGGTATTTTCATGACCTGGCGTAGAGCGCGTGGCTTTATTAAACAAGAGAAAGTCGTTCTCGCAGAATAATTTTTACCTGAGGGGGAGTTTATCCCCCCTTAACAATCAGGAGTTTTTATGAAATCAGTGGTGAATGATACTGATGGTATCGTGCGCGTTGCAGAAAGCGTCATTCCTGAAATTAAACATCAGGATGAGGTACGGGTAAAAATTGCCAGCTCGGGCTTATGTGGTTCCGATTTACCCAGGATATTTAAAAATGGTGCACATTATTATCCAATAACGTTAGGCCATGAATTTAGCGGCTATATTGATGCGGTGGGATCCGGTGTTGATGATTTACACCCTGGCGATGCGGTTGCCTGTGTGCCGTTATTACCCTGTTTTACTTGTCCAGAGTGTTTGAAAGGGTTTTATTCCCAGTGCGCAAAATATGATTTTATTGGCTCGCGGCGTGATGGTGGATTTGCTGAATATATTGTCGTTAAGCGAAAAAATGTCTTTGCTCTACCCACGGATATGCCTATTGAGGATGGGGCTTTTATTGAGCCGATTACCGTTGGACTGCATGCTTTTCATTTAGCGCAAGGTTGTGAGAATAAAAACGTTATTATTATTGGTGCCGGAACCATTGGCCTGCTGGCTATTCAGTGCGCTGTCGCGCTGGGAGCAAAGAGTGTGACGGCTATCGACATTAGCTCAGAAAAACTGGCACTGGCAAAATCTTTCGGTGCGATGCAAACATTTAACAGTAGCGAAATGAGCGCGCCGCAAATGCAGAGCGTTTTACGCGAACTGCGCTTTAATCAGCTTATCCTCGAGACGGCTGGCGTACCGCAAACTGTCGAACTGGCGGTAGAGATTGCCGGTCCTCATGCCCAACTGGCGCTGGTGGGCACGTTGCATCAGGATCTGCATTTAACATCGGCAACGTTTGGCAAAATATTGCGTAAAGAGCTGACGGTTATCGGCAGTTGGATGAACTACTCCAGCCCTTGGCCGGGGCAGGAGTGGGAAACGGCGAGCCGGTTGCTGACAGAACGTAAGTTAAGCCTGGAGCCATTAATCGCTCACCGTGGAAGCTTTGAAAGCTTCGCCCAGGCGGTGCGTGACATCGCTCGTAATGCCATGCCGGGCAAAGTGTTGCTCATTCCCTGAAACCGCGGGCCAGCGTGATGCTGGCCCGGTATTGTGCAAAACAGATCATTCACCAATGGTCCCCCTTCGTTTACACTAGCTACAATTGAATATGGGTAAATGACGATGAATTCATTCGAGCGAAGGAATAAGATCATCCAATTAGTGAATGAACAGGGAACCGTGCTTGTTCAGGATCTGGCGGGAGTATTTGCTGCCTCGGAAGCGACAATCCGTGCCGATTTGCGCTTTCTCGAACAAAAAGGCGTGGTTACGCGCTTTCATGGCGGTGCGGCGAAAATAATGTCCGGTAATAGTGAAACCGAGACCCAGGAAGTCGGGTTTAAAGAGCGATTTCAGCTCGCCAGCGCGCCAAAAAACAGAATAGCGCAGGCGGCAGTCAAAATGATCCATGAAGGGATGACCGTTATTCTCGACAGCGGAAGTACCACAATGCTTATCGCCGAAGGATTAATGACCGCTAAAAATATCACGGTGATTACCAACAGTCTCCCGGCAGCGTTTGCCCTTTCCGAAAATAAAGACATTACTCTGGTCGTCTGTGGTGGCACGGTCCGCCATAAAACGCGCTCGATGCATGGTTCCATTGCCGAGCGTTCATTGCAGGATATTAATGCCGATTTAATGTTTGTCGGTGCTGATGGTATTGATGCGGTTAATGGTATTACGACCTTTAATGAGGGTTATTCCGTTAGCGGTGCGATGGTCACAGCCGCTAATAAAGTGATTGCCGTTCTCGATTCATCGAAATTTAACCGTCGCGGTTTTAATCAGGTACTGCCAATCGAAAAAATTGACATTATTATTACCGATGATGCTGTATCAGAGGTGGATAAACTGGCATTGCAGAAGACACGGGTGAAATTAATTACGGTGTAGTATTGTTCTGTATGCCGGATAAGGTATTTACACCGCATCCGGCATTACGGATTCTCCCTGGTTCAAGAGAGAATAGTTTGATTAACGCAATAATGGACAATCTGGTGGTAATCGACAACGCAACGCCGCCGGAAGTATTTCAATATGAAAGTTTTGTCCGCTCAACGGTTCGCCATCAAGATTAAAAGTGATTTCGTGTGGGGCTTGTATATCAAACCACGACGAAGCGCCTTCGATAATATTCGGGTTATCTTCGTCAGATTTTAAGGTTGATACGAGAGCCGGAAGAATTTCATCGCCGGTAAAAATGCGCAGTTGCAGCAAGCCATCGTTAATTAACGCGTTCGGACACAATTGCTGACCGCCACCGGCCTGACGCCCGTTACCAATACCAATGACCAGGGCGTCACCTTGCCAGTGAAAGTTTTCACCGCGGATTTCACAACGGTCCGGTTGCAGAGTATCCATGCGCATTAAGCCATGAATGATGTAAGAGACGCCACCCAGCGCGGCTTTTAATTTTTCCGGCGTTTCTGTGGTAATACGCGTCCCAAATCCGCCTGTCGCCATATTAATAAAACAGGTTTGTTTGTTGACCTGCGCCATATCTATCGCAATGGCGTTACCGGCAATTGCCAGTTTCAGCGCCTTATCCAGTGCCTCAGGAATCCCTACACTGGTGGCAAAATCATTGGCGGTTCCTAATGGCAAAATTCCCAGCGCGGGTATGTCATCCCCCTCACACTGAATCAACGCCGTAGAAACTTCATTAATGGTGCCATCGCCACCACCGGCAATCACCGTTGCGACGCCCAACTTCCGGGCCTCCTCTACATATCGTGCGGCATCGCCTTTCTCCCAGGTGACCCGCACATGGATCGTCATTCCTTCCTCACGCAACAGCATAATTGCTTCGCGCAAGGGTAGATTGTCAGTACTTTTGCCATTAAGAATCAGTAAGCTGGCGGGAAATTCTGCCATGATCGTATGTGCCTTTATGATTGGTCTGTAGATAGTGTAGAGCAGAAAACAAAAGGTGGAGTCAGAACAGGATGAAAGTCGGAGGATAAAAAGTCAGTTCAAGTATGGAGGATTCAGTGGTTACCACCAGGAGCTTGCAATGGGGACAGCGAATACTAACGGCTGCCACCGATAAATTTCAAAAAAGAGCATATGCCTAATATTCAACCAAACAGTGGCATCTTAAATATACTATTCCAAATATATTAAAGCCCCCATGGAGTTACCCTGAAGGGCCTCAATGTCCGTAATTCCTACTTATGTAGGAAATGTTGTACAGAACATTTATTATAATCCTATTCAATTATAATAATCATGCCATTATTATATTTAAACACTAGAGAGTGTCGTTGGTATTTAATGGGGGAAGGTGAGATGAAAAAGATAGCTGCTATATCATTAATTAGTATTTTTATTATGTCTGGTTGTGCTGTGCATAATGATGAGACAAGTATCGGTAAATTTGGTCTTGCATATAAAAGTAATATTCAGCGTAAACTCGATAACCAATACTACACCGAAGCCGAAGCTTCTTTAGCCAGGGGCAGAATATCTGGTGCAGAAAATATAGTAAAAAATGATGCAGCCCATTTCTGTGTTACTCAGGGCAAAAAAATGCAGATAGTTGACCTGAAGACAGAAGGTGCAGGATTACATGGCGTCGCTCGTCTGACATTCAAATGTGGAGAGTGAGAATATTTTTTGGTAAGCGTCAAACATGCGCGTTCTGGTTGTGCTTAGCCGGAACCTGTGCGAGCACGATGCCGTTACGTGAAAGGCATCGTGCTATGAAGGGAGATTCTATCGATGTGGTCAATGGAAGACGGTGACCAGGGATAGGGCTTATGCATAAAAAATAAGCCCGTGTAAGGGAGATTACACAGGCTAAGGAGGTGGTTCCTGGTACAGCTAGCATTTTATGGGTTATGTTTTTCAGCGAAACGGATGATAACCTTAATAAATGCAGCTGTATGTGATCGGTTTCTAAGAATTTTCCATCCGGGAAAAATAATCGAAATTAATCACTTACCGTGGGGATTACGCGTGGTTTCCCCGGAGAAATTACGCATCAGCAGCGCGTAATTGAGCTCAAGATCCTGCGGGACCGGGAGCCACACAGTATAACCATCGCCTGGTGCTATCGGCATAGCTTCGCCTTTGGCGTTTTCCATGTGCTCAAGGGTAAAATTAATGTTGCCTTGCGGCGTCATCAGCTCAAGGCTGTCGCCAACGGAGAATTTATTTTTCACCGCTACCGCCGCGAGGTCCCCCTTGCGCTCACCGGTAAACTCACCAACAAACTGCTGGCGGTCAGAAACTGAATAACCGTATTCGTAGTTCTGATAATCGTCGTGAGTATGACGACGCAGGAAACCTTCGGTATAGCCACGATGCGCCAGACCTTCCAGAGTTTCCAGCAGGCTGGTATCGAACGGTTTTCCCGCAGCGGCGTCATCGATAGCTTTGCGGTAAACCTGTGCGGTGCGTGCACAATAGTAGAAAGATTTGGTACGACCTTCGATTTTCAGCGAATGCACGCCCATTTTGGTCAGGCGTTCTACATGGGCGATGGCGCGCAGATCTTTCGAGTTCATGATGTAAGTGCCGTGCTCATCTTCAAACGCGGTCATATACTCGCCCGGACGCTGGGCCTCTTCGATCATAAACACTTTGTCGGTTGGTGCGCCGATACCCAGCGTCGGCTCAACATTTTGCACCGGAATCGGCTCGTACTTGTGTACGATGTTGCCAACATCATCTTCTTTCCCTTCCTGGACGTTGTACTCCCAGCGGCAGGCGTTGGTGCAGGTGCCCTGGTTCGGGTCGCGCTTGTTGATATAGCCAGAGAGCAGGCAGCGACCGGAGTAGGCCATGCACAGCGCGCCGTGAACGAAGATCTCGATCTCCATATCCGGCACCTGATTGCGGATCTCTTCAATCTCTTCCAGCGACAGCTCGCGAGAGAGGATCACGCGGGTCAGGCCCATTTGCTGCCAGAATTTCACCGTCGCCCAGTTCACGGCGTTAGCCTGCACCGAAAGGTGGATCGGCATTTCAGGGAAGTGCTCACGCACCAGCATAATCAGCCCTGGATCGGACATAATCAGCGCATCCGGCCCCATTTCCACCACCGGTTTTAGGTCACGGATAAAGGTTTTCAGCTTGGCGTTGTGCGGTGCAATGTTGACCACGACATAAAACTTTTTCCCCAGCGCGTGGGCTTCATTGATGCCGAGCTGAAGATTTTCGTGGTTGAATTCGTTGTTGCGCACACGCAGGGAATAACGCGGCTGGCCCGCATAAACAGCATCTGCGCCATAAGCGAAAGCGTAACGCATATTTTTCAGCGTTCCCGCCGGGGAAAGGAGTTCCGGTTTAAACATAATTCTCTCGTTCTGATGACAGGTCAGATCCGCTTCACCTGATGAAGCGGTTAGGGGAGTGCCCCCACTTTAAGGGCGGGCATTGTAGCGCAATCGGCGGGTTTAGCTCCAGTGTAAATGTCTGGTGGCGTCCTGGTTTTGGTTAAGGATACGAATGACGATAATTTCCCCTGGTGATTGCAGGAAATAAATGACGTGGCGTTCAAAAGGAAGAACAAAAATACCTTCGCCTAATTCAGGTCTGGGCGTACCTATATTATTGTTACTCAGAATCTGGAGAACGTCTGAAAGATGTTCCACATATCTGTCGGCTTGTGGTTCGCCGAAATGGTGATAGCTGTAATACCAGATGCCTTCTAAATCCTCATTGGCTTTTGGCATGAGTTTAATAATACGCACATTATTTCCTTATCCCTGCTTTCACCTTCCGTAAGAACGCGTCCTTTTCCCACGGCTGAGCTTCACCACTACTCAACCCTTCTGCGAGCATGTCACGTAACGCTTGCAGGCGAGACTCTGCTTGCTTTTCTCGAAGTAATCGCAGTGACTCACGGATCACTTCGCTTTGGGTGCGATAGTCGCCGGATTCAATTAAGGACTCGATAAATTCACGCAACTCATCGCCGAGATCAACCGTCATCGTTCTGGCCATTTTACGCCCGCCTGTAAGTAAAAATCTTACATCAGTGTATGTCATAAACCGGATAGCGTCACGAAAGTATTAGAAGATATTTTGGCACATGAACATGTTCAGGAGGATAAGTATGGGATGGTAAACAAAGAAAGCACAACGAGTGCTCGTCAGTGCCCACTATTTTAATGGCGGCGGTTACTCTTAATTATTAATAACTAAGCGTTATTTGGATATAAAGCCGGACGCCAACAACCCACGCCCGGCATCGTAATTACGTATTGTCTTTCACCGTCTGGCTTGTGCCATTGGCTTTAACGGAGGCAATTCCGGTTTCACGAGATTGCGCGGTGGCGTACATCTGGCTGGAGCCGATAATTTGATGATTAGCGGCTTTCAGATTGAAATAGAATTTGCCGTTACTTGCCGTTTTTTTCTCATAGCGTTCTTCTTGCGGGCTGTTGCTACGCACCGACGCGATGCCCTTTTCCGCAGAGGCTTTTGAGGTATACAGCTCGCTGGTGAGGATAGTCTCACCATTGCCCGCTTTTAGCACAAACCGGAACTGATTATCACTGCTCTTACTGAGTTCAAACCAACCAGCCATAATGACTCCTTGATTGAAATTGTGTATCGAAAACAGCATCTAAAGGTGCTGTTTACCGATTAAAGTATGAGCGATTTTCTGATGCCTGCCAGGGCGGAGAGATAATGTCAGTTTGCTGACCATGCGTGGGATAATGTTGCCGGATCTGGTCTGAACGCCATCTCCGGCTAACAAAGTCATGTCGCTAAAACTAAACGATGCGGCAGGCGTCGGCTTCCCAGCGGTAACCAACGCCGTAAACGGCGCGGATAAATGACTGTTCGGCGTCGAGAGATTCCAGCTTGCGGCGCAGGTTTTTAATGTGGCTGTCGATGGTGCGGTCGGTTACTACGCGGTAGTCGTCATAAAGATGATTGAGCAAATGCTCGCGGGAGAACACTTTTCCTGGTTCATGAGAGAGCGTTTTCAGCAGACGAAATTCCGCAGGCGTCAGGTCAAGCATTTTACCGCGCCATGAAGCCTGAAAACGACCTTCGTCGATAATCAACGGGCTTTCAGCATCCTGTTGCTGCAACTCGCGCTGCGGTTTGCAACGGCGCAAAATGGTTTTGACGCGCGCTACCACTTCCCGTGGGCTGTACGGCTTACAGATATAATCATCTGCGCCAATCTCCAGCCCCAGCAGGCGATCGATCTCTTCGATTTTTGCCGTCACCATCACGATCGGAATGTCAGAAAAACGACGAATTTCCCGGCACAGCGTCAGGCCATCGGTGCCAGGGAGCATCAGATCTAACAGGATCAGATCCGGTGGTGTCTGGCGTACATACGGCAGTACCTGATCGCCGTGGCTGATAAGCGTCGGCGCATAGCTCGCAGCACGCAGATAATCAATGAGCAACTGCCCCAGCTTCGGTTCATCTTCCACGATCAAAATACGCGGTGTGTTTTCGTCGATTGGTAACTCGGTCATACTTCTCTCTGTAAATCCCGTTCCAGCGGTAACTCTACTGTAATGCTTACCCCGCCAAAAGGCGAATGGGCAGCAATAATGCGACCATTATGTGCTTCAACAATGTTCAGGCAAATCGCCAGCCCCAGCCCGGAACCGCCGCTGGCACGGTTGCGGGAACCTTCGGTGCGATAAAAACGTTCAAACAATTTTTGTAGCTGATCGTCACTGACACCTGGCGCACTGTCGGCAAAGGTCAGGCGCACCGTTTTGTCGCGCTGACCGGCAGAGATTTGCAGGCTGCCGCCGCTGTCAGTGTAGCGCAGGCTGTTTTCCAGTAAGTTATTGAATAACTGCATTAAACGGTCGCGATCGCCAAATACGGTAATACTGTCTGGCAGGGAAAATTGCAGTTTCAGGCCACGACTGGCGAATCGTTCGCGAAATGCGCCGCCCGCCACTTCCAGCAGTGGGATCAAATCTACCGGTGCTTTTTGATAGGCGAGAGCGCCTTCATCAGACATCGACAACTGATGGAGATCGTCAACCAGTTTGGTCAGTGTACCGACCTCCGCCTGTAAAGACGCCACCGTCTCCGGCGTGAATTTACGCACGCCATCCTGAATGGCTTCCAGTTCACCGCGCAGCACCGCTAATGGCGTACGCAGTTCGTGAGAAATATCGGCCATAAAATCGCGCCGCATTTGCTGGTTTTTCTCCAGTGTGCTGGCAAGCTGGTTGAAGTCTTGCGCCAGTTTGCCCAGTTCATCTTCACTGGTGGGCGTTACGCGGGTAGTGAAATCGCCCGCCGCCAGTTTGTGCGTGCCATCGACAAGTCGTTTTACCGGTGCCAGTAAACCGCGCGCCAGCAGAAAAGTGGCAAGTGCCGCGAGTAACGTTGCCAGGGCGACAATCAACCAGCTGGTTTGCCGCTGTTGTTTATCGAAATTGATATCAGTATTGCGCGTTAACCGCTCAACGGGGGAGGCGATCACCGCGCCAACTTCCGCACCGTTGACCAGAATGGGTCGCCGTGTACCGTCAGGTGGAATCGGCGCTCGCGGACCAACCAGCACTTTGTTGTTTTGATCAACCACCCAGAACTGGGTACGCCAGCCGTGCGGTGGCATACCCGGGCCGGGTTTATCTTCCGAATTATCGTGTTCAAATGAACGCAGGATCTGAAAGACAAAGCGATCATTGTTGCGCAGGAAGCGCCAGTTGCCATGCTGCGCATACTGCTCGCCAAGCGCATCACTTAACAGTTGTAATCGCTGTTCATTACCATGCTTGATGTAATCAATAAAGCCACGCTCAAAACTGATACGCACCGCCCAGTGCATACTGATCAGCAAGACAATGCAGGTGGCGAAAATCGCCAGAAACAGTTTGCCGGTAATACCGGGTCGCCAGAACTTCATTGCGCGCTCCTTTTTCGCCGCGAAATAGCTACATTTTGATGCGTATCGTTCGGCACTCTGGCAAAGATGAACGCCGGAAGGGCGATGATCAACGCCATGCTAAGCCAGGTGTACATAAAGACGGTTTGTGTGGTGCCGCTGTCGACGCTGACATGCTGTGAACCAAAAAGTCCCAGCAACAGCCCGGCGATAGTGACGCCGATACTCATCGACAATTGCATAATCATCGACAGCAGGCTGTTGCCGCTGCTCGCCAGATTGTCCGGGAGATCTTTCAGCGTCAGGGTGTTCATGGAGGAGAAACGCGTCGAGTTGACCATCCCTTGTAAAAACAGGACGAACGGCAAAACGTAGTACCAGCCCAGCAGGGCGGTAGTCATAAACAACAGGGTGACCAGCGACAGACCCAGCGTGGTCGCTACCAGTACCCGACGATAACCAAAGCGATTCACCACATGTACCACAATTCGCTTCATTCCCATGCTGCCAAGCACCATCGGGATCATCATCAGTCCGGCATGAAACGGCGAGAAACCGAGGCCAATTTGCAGGAAAACCGGTGTCATAAAGGGCAACATGCCACTGCCAATACGTCCGGCAAAGCTCCCCGCCAGGCCCAGCGAAAAGGTACGAGTACGGAACAGTTTCAGACTGAACAGGGCACGGTTGTTATTTCTGGCGTGCAGCAGATAAAGCACCAGTGCCACCACGCCAACTGCGACCAGGCCTGCAATCGTCAGCGGCGATAAACCTGTACCTTTACTGCCGTCCAGCGCCAGGGTTAATACCGCCATGCCAACCGCCAGCAATAAAAATCCGGAGAGATCAAAGCGCCGCGTCTGCATGGTGTAGTTTGGCATTAACAGCAATGTGGCGATCGCACCGATAATCCCCACCGGAATGTTGATCAAAAAGATCCAGTGCCACGATGCGTACTCCACCAGCAGACCGCCGAGCGCCGGACCGAGCAGCGGACCGACCTGACCGGGTAACGTGACAAAGGTCATCGCCGCCATATATTGCTCGCGCGGTACGATTTTCATCACCGTCAATCTGCCGACCGGCACCATCATCGCGCCGCCAACGCCCTGTAACGCGCGTGCCAGCAACAGTTCGTTCAGCGTGCCGGAAAGCGCGCAAAACAGTGAACCGAGAGTAAACAGCACGATGGCGGTAAAGAAAATATTGCGCACGCCGACTTTGTCCGCCAGCCAGCCGCTGGCGGGCAGCATCACCGCCACGGTCAGCACATAAGAGACAATGACCATGTGCATATGCAACGGACTTTCCCCGAGGCTTTGCGCCATTGAGGGAAGGGCGGTGTTTACGATGGTGGTGTCCAGCGACTGCATAAAGAAGCCGAAAGCCACAATCCACAATTGCCAACGGGTGCTGTCGGGAAGATCTGTCATTTACTCGGTTACCGTTTGTTTAGGTTTACGCGAAAAACGCAGCCGCAGACGGTCGAAAAAGAGATACACCACCGGCGTGGTATACAGCGTAAGGAGCTGGCTCATTACCAGTCCGCCGACAATGGTGATCCCCAGGGGTTGCCGCAGCTCCGAGCCGTCGCCGCCCGACAATACCAGCGGCAGCGCACCAAACAGCGCCGCCAGGGTAGTCATCATAATCGGGCGAAAACGCAGCAGACAGGCCTGGAAAATAGCTTCCTGCGGCGTCAGGTTACCGTGCCGTTGGGCTTCAAGCGCAAAATCGACCATCATAATGGCGTTTTTCTTCACGATGCCGATTAATAGCATGATCCCTATCAGGGCGATTAGGCTGAACGGGGCATTGAACAGCTCCAGCGCCAGCAGCGCTCCAACGCCCGCCGAGGGCAGGGTGGAGAGGATCGTCAGCGGATGTACGTAACTCTCGTAAAGGATACCCAGCACGATATACACCGTGGCGATGGCGGCGATAATCAGGATCACCTGCGAGTTCATCGTCTCCTGGAACACCTGCGCCGTGCCGGCAAAACTGCCGCGCACCGTCGAAGGCACCCCAAGCTGGGTCATTGCGCGATCGATCGCCGCACTGGCGTCCGAGAGCGATTTTCCGGTCGGCAGGTTAAACGAAATGGTCGAGGCCGCCGATAATCCCTGATGATTCACCGATAGTGGGGCATTCGCCGGTTGCCATTTAGCGAAATACGACAGCGGGATCGCTTTGCCTTCGTTATTGATAACGAACATTTTTTCCAGCGCACTGATGTCCTGGGTATAGCGCGGATCCACTTCCATCACCACTTTATACTGGTTCATCGGCTGGTAAATGGTCGAGATTTGCCGCTGACCGAAGGCGTTATTTAACAGACTGTTGGCGGCTTGTACGTCGATTCCCAGCCGTGCCATGGTGTCGCGGTCGTAAACCAGATTCATCTCCGCGCCGTTATCCTGCTGATCGGAGTTCACGTCCGCCAGTTCCGGCAACGTCGCCAGTTTTTTGCGGATTTTCGGCTCCCATTCGCGCAGTGCCGCCAGGTCGTCGGATAACAACGTGTACTGATAGCTGGCGTTCGACTGACGTCCGCCAACGCGAATATCCTGTACCGCCATCAGGAACAGATTCGCCCCCGGTTCTTTCGCCAGCTTCACGCGCAGACGGTCGATAATTTGCTGCGCCGTTTCGCTGCGTTCGTCGCGTGGCTTGAGGGTGATAAACATCATCCCGCTGTTCACTCGCGAACCGCCGGTAAATCCGGTGACATTATCCACTGCCGGATCGTCACGGATAATTTTCATGAAATCCTGCAACTTACCGCGCATCGCCTGAAACGAAATACTCTGATCCGCCTGTATCCCGCCCATCAACACGCCAGTGTCCTGCTCCGGGAAGAAGGTTTTCGGGATCGAGATATATAGCCAGATATTCAGCGCAATGGTGCCAAGCAGCACCACGCCCACCAGACGGGTATGATTGAGCACCCATTTCAGTGACTTGCCGTAGCCTTGTTGCAGGGCTACCAACATGCGACCAAAACCACGTAGTCGCTTTTGCTCGCGCGGCTTGCTGGCTTTCAGCATCCAGCCACACATCATTGGCGTTAATGTCAGAGAAACCAGTAACGAAATACCAATGGCGACAGAAAGCGTCACGGCAAACTCGCGTAACAGTCGGCCCGGCAATCCGCCCATCAACAGCAGCGGCAGGAACACCGCCACCAGTGACAGACTCATCGACAGCACCGTAAAGCCGACTTCGCGAGTACCTTGTAGCGCGGCCTGTAGTGGTTTCATCCCCGCTTCCAGATGACGGGCAATGTTTTCCAGCACCACGATGGCGTCATCCACCACGAAACCAGTAGCGATGGTGAGCGCCATTAACGACAGGTTATTGAGACTGAATCCGCACAGGTACATCGCCGCAAACGTACCAATCAGCGAAACCGGCACCACAACGGCGGGAATAATAGTGGCGCGACCCGAGCGCAGGAATAAAAACACCACCAGAATCACCAGCGCCACCGAGATAATCAGCGTTTGCTCGACTTCTTCCAGCGAGGCGCGAATGGTGGGGGAGCGATCCTGGGCAATTTGCAGATCAATCGCCGCCGGAATGGTCTCCTGCAACTCCGGTAATTTTGCCCGGATGCTGTCAACCGTCTGGATAATATTGGCTTCCGGCAGCTTGCGGATCATCAGCAAAATAGCTGGTTTGGCGTTGGTCATCCCGGCGTTGCGCACATCCTGCACCGAGTCAGTCACCGTCGCCACATCACCCAGACGAACCGCGCCGCCGTTGTTGTAATGAATAATCAACGGCTGATATTCAGCGGCGGTTTTTAGCTCATCATTGGTCTGGATCTGCCAGCGGTGAGTGCCATCTTCCAGTGCCCCCTGTGGTTTACGCACGTTGGCATTGCTGATGGCGGTGCGTACGTCGTCCAGCGAGACGCCCTGATTAAACAGCGCCTGCGGATTCAGCCCGACGCGTACGGCGGGCAGTGAGCTGCCGCCGACATCGACATCACCAACACCGTCGATTTGCGAAATCGTCGGAGCCAGCTGCGTCGAGGCGAAATCGTACAGTTCACCCTGAGAATAAGTATCGGATGTCAGCGTGAGGATCATAATTGGCGCATCCGACGGGTTCGCTTTGCGATAGGTCGGACGGTTGGGCATCCCACTGGGCAGCAAACTTTGTGCAGCGTTGATCGCCGCCTGCACATCACGCGCTGCGCCGTTGATATCCCGGTCAAAATCAAACTGCAAAATAATCCGCGTGCTGCCGAGCGAACTACTGGAGGTCATTTCACTAACCCCGGCAATGCGCCCAAGTGAGCGCTCCAGCGGCGTGGCAACGGAAGACGCCATTGTCTCCGGCGACGCACCGGGCAGCGAGGCGCTGACCATAATCACCGGAAAATCGACCTGCGGCAGCGGGGCGACCGGCAGCATACGGAAGCCCAGTATGCCGCAGAGGGTAATGGCGACCGACAGTAAAATCGTCGCCACCGGGCGGTAAATGAAGAGGGCAAAAAACTTCACTTACGCCTCCTCTTCATGGCGAGCAAAGCGACTTTTGGTCCACAATGCCAGGCGGTCGAACAGCAGATAAATCACCGGCGTGGTGAACAGCGTCAGCACCTGGCTGACAATCAGACCGCCGACCATGCCGATACCTAACGGACGACGCAGTTCCGCGCCGACCCCGGTACTCAACATCAGCGGCAGCGCGCCAAGCAGAGCCGCCAGGGTGGTCATCAGGATCGGACGAAAACGCAACAGACAAGCCTGGTAGATGGCATCGCGCGGCGACATGCCTTGCTCGCGCTCAGCAGCCAGCGCGAAGTCGATCATCATGATGGCGTTCTTCTTCACGATACCGATCAGCAAAATAATGCCGATAATCGCAATCACATCCAGCTCACTTCCGGCAATCATTAATGCCAGCAGTGCGCCGACCCCTGCGGTGGGTAGCGTCGAGAGAATGGTGATCGGGTGAATAAAGCTCTCGTACAGAATGCCGAGCACGATATACATCGCCACCACCGCCGCGACAATCAGCCAGACAGTGCTGCCCAGCGCCGACTGGAAGGCGAGGGTGCTGCCCTGGAATTGCGTGGTGATATCCACCGGCAGATTCAGCGTCTTCTCGGTGTCCATAATCGCCTGCACCGCATCACCCAGCGAATAGTTATCCGGCACGTTAAAGGAGATGGTCGTTACCGGGAACTGATCCAGATGGTTGATGGAGAGCGGCGCAAAACGCTGCTCAATTTTGGCAATTGAGCTTAGCGGCACCACGCCACCGTCGCTGCTGGTCAGGCGAATGGTATCCAGCGCCGCGAGGCCTGGGGTATTTTCGGTGTTGTGTTCCAGCACCACGCGATACTGGTTAGCCTGAGTATAAATAGTGGAAATCAGCCGCTGACCAAACGCGTTGTACAGGGCGTTATCGACATCCGCCATGCTGATCCCCAGACGGCTGGCGCTGTCGCGATCAACATTGACATACGCCACCAGCCCTTTGTCCTGCCAGTCGCTGGAGACATCAGAAAGCTGTGGCAGTTGCTGGAGTTTTTCCATCAACTCTGGCACCCAGGTACTGAGCGCATCCAGTGAGGTGGCCTGCAAGGTAAACTGGTACTGGGTGCGGCTGACCTGAGTATCGATGGTCAGGTCCTGCGTTGGTTGCAGGAAGAGATCGACGCCCGGCACTTTATCCACCGCCGTTTGCAGACGGGCGATGACTTTTTGCACCCGATCATCACGTTCATCCAGCGGTTTGAGGTTGATCTGCAAACGCGCACTGTTCAGCGACGGGTTAGTGCCATCAACGCCAACAAATGAGGTCAGACTTTGCACTGCCGGATCCTGCAAAATCACGTCCGCGACCTGGCGTTGCCGCTGGGCCATATTGGCAAAGGAGCTGGATTGCGGTGCCTGCAAAGTGCCCTGAATAATGCCGTTGTCCTGTACCGGGAAGAAACCTTTCGGAATGAACACCCACAGCAGCACGCTAAGCAGCAGCGTGCTGAGTGCCACGCTTAAGGTCAGCCACGGATGATTCAGCACTTTCGCCAGTCCACGACCATAGGCGGCGATTATCCTGTCGAACATTTTTTCCGAGGCACGGGAGAAGCGGTTCTGTTTACGCAACGACTCCTGGCTGAGCATCCGCGCGCACATCATCGGTGTCAGGGTCAGCGACACCACCGCTGAGATCAAAATCGCTACCGCCAGGGTAATAGCAAATTCGCGGAACAGTCGCCCGACGATATCGCCCATAAACAGCAGTGGGATCAACACCGCAATCAGCGAGAAGGTCAGCGAGATAATGGTAAAGCCGATTTCACCTGCGCCCTTGAGCGCCGCCGCCAACGGTTTTTCGCCTTTTTCGATATAGCGGGAAATATTTTCGATCACCACGATGGCGTCATCGACCACGAACCCGGTGGCGATAGTTAACGCCATCAGCGTCAGGTTATTGATTGAAAAATCGAGAAACACCATGACCGCGAAGGTGCCGATTAACGACAGCGGCACTGCGAAGCCGGGAATGATGGTCGCCGGAATATTGCGCAAAAACAGGTAGATAATCATGACTACCAGCGCGATAGCCATCATCAATTCAAACTGGGTATCGTTGACCGATGCGCGGATATTGGTGGTGCGATCGGAAAGCACTGTTACCTTCACCGATTTCGGCAGACTCTCGGTGAGCTGTGGCAGCATCTGCCGGATGCTGTCGGCGGTGGAGATAATGTTAGCACCGGGCTGGCGCTGAACATTCATCACAATGGCCTGTTCTTTGTTCGCCCATGCGCCAAGCCAGCTGTTTTCTGCACCTTGCTCTACGGTTGCGACATCGCCAAGACGAATCGGCGCGCCGTTCTGGTAGGCGATGATTAGCTGGCGATACTCTTCGGCGGATTGCATCTGGTCGTTAGCGGAAAGCGTAACCGCACGGGAAGGGCCGTCGAGGCTACCTTTTGCCGAGTTAACGTTAGCGCCGGTAATGGCGGTGCGCACGGTTTCGCTGGTCAGGCCGAGGGCGGCAATCGCCTGAGCGTTAAGTTTGACGCGAACAGCCGGACGCTGACCGCCGGAAAGCGTCACCAGTCCGACACCGGAAATCTGCGAGATTTTCTGCGCGACGCGGGTTTCCACCATATCTTCCACTTGCGTCATCGGCATGGCGGTTGAGGTGACGGCGAGCGTCATGATCGGCGGATCTGCCGGGTTCACTTTGCTGTAAACCGGCGGGTTAGGCAGATCGCTCGGCAACAAGTTGGTCGCAGCGTTAATCGCGGCCTGCACTTCCTGCTCGGCGACATCGAGCGGTAATGTTAGCTGGAACTGCAAAGTGATAACTGACGCACCGCCGGAACTTTGCGACGACATCTGTTTCAGGCCAGACATCTGCCCGAACTGGCGTTCTAGCGGCGCGGTAACGGCAGAGGTCATGACATCCGGGCTGGCACCTGGGTAGAGCGTGACCACCTGAATGGTCGGATAGTCCACTTCCGGCAGCGCCGAAACGGGCAGGGCGCGATAACCGATAATCCCGGCGAGTAAGATCGCCACCATCAGCAGCGTGGTGGCGACAGGACGCATAATAAAAAGGCGCGACGGGCCGCCTGTGCTGCTCGGGGGTAACACCTGCATCAGGAGCGTGCTCCTTTTTTCGCGTATTCGCGGCTGGTGGCTTTCTCTTCCGGAGTGGTGGCGCTCTGGGCTTCCACCACTTCCACTTTCGCCCCTTCGGTCAGGCGATCAATGCCGTCTGTCACCACGCGATCGCCCGCAGAAATACCTGCACGGATCACCACTTTCTGACTGTCCTGAATGCCCGGCGTCACCAGATGTTTGCTGACCTTGTTTTCGCTATTCAGCACCCAGACAAAATGGCCTTCATTGCCCATTTGCAGGGCGGCTGTTGGGATCACTACGGCGTTTTGTTCGGTGTCGACTAACATGCGCGCGTTAACAAACTGATTGGGAAACAGCGCATCATCCTGATTATTAAAGCGTGCTTTCACTTTAATCGTACCGGTTGTGGCATCGATTTGGTTATCGAGGCTTAACAGCGTGCCTTCACTTAATTTCTTCGAATTGGTGCGATCCCAGGCTTCTACCACCAGCGGTTTTCCGGCTTTTTGCGCCTGCACTACAGTAGCGATATCGCTTTCCGGCAGGGTAAAGACTAAATCGATAGGATGCGTCTGGGTGATCACCACAATTCCGGTGGTATCACCACTGGAGATTTGGTTACCAACATCAACCTGCTTGAGACCAACGCGACCATCGACTGGTGCGGTGATGCGGCTCCAGTCGAGTTGCAGCTGCGCGCTGGCGACGCTTGCTTCATCAGCCTTAATGGTGCCTTCGGTTTCACTGACCAGCGCCTGTTGGGCATCCAGCTCCTGACGGGAGACGAGATTGGTTTTTGCCAGTTGCTGATAACGCGCCAGATCACGGCGGGCGTTAGCAAGCGTGGCTTTATCTTTTGCCAGTTGGCCCTGGGCTTGTGCTAATGCAACTTTGAACTGGCTGGGGTCAATTTCTGCCAGTAAATCGCCTGCTTTGACCTGCTGGCCTTCCTGGAAATGTAACGCCATCAGTTGACCGTCCACGCGGCTGCGCACCGTAACAGTATTAGCGGCGGTAATGGTGCCAAGCCCGGTGAGGTAACGCGGAACTGCCTGTTCTACGGCGGTCGCCGCCTGAACCGGGGCTAATGGGCCGGAACGCATACCACGGCGACCACCCGCTGGCGATTGCTGCGCTTGTTTCGTCGCCCCTGGGGCTGCACTCTGGGAGTCATTGCGGCCTTGCCAGAACCAGAATGCGGCGATGGCGGCGATAACCACCACGATTACGATTACCCAACGGGATTTATAACTGCCTTTCATCGTTAAGAGTTTCTCTTCCTGAAACGTTTCGCGGAATGATACTAGTGTAGCCAGCCAATAAGGGAGAAAAATGGAGGAATTATGAAACACTATCGGGAATCGTCTGAATGGCGGGCACATTTGCGAGCACGCATCCAGTAATAACACAGGAAACTATTTTATCTACGCGTTAGCGATAGACTACATACAGGGCGAAAGGAGGTAAGCCGCAGATTTCAGCCGGATGCTGAAACGGGAAAGCCCCTCCCGAGGAAGGGGCCTTAAATAAGGAAAGGGTCATGATGAAGCTACTCATCATCGTGGTGCTCTTAGTCATAAGCTTCCCCGCTTACTAAGACTACCAGGGCGGGGGAAACCCCGCTCTACCCTCACTCCTGAAAGTATGCCTTCACGATAAGATTGTCAATCCGCAGGCTTTGCCGTCTGCGATCCTGCCAGCAAAAATTCTTTGCGAGACGTTACGCAATAATCACACTGGAAACTATTTTATCTGCAAGTCAGCGATAGACTAAGTGCATGGCGAAAGGAGATAAGCCGACGATTTCAGCGGGACGCTGAAACGGGAAAGCCCCTCCCGAGGAAGGGGCCTTAAATAAGGAAAGGGTCATGATGAAGCTACTCATCATCGTGGTGCTCTTAGTCATAAGCTTCCCCGCTTACTAAGACTACCAGGGCGGGGGAAACCCCGCTCTACCCTCACTCCTGAAAGTATGCCTTCACGATAAGATTGTCAATCCGCAGGCTTTGTAGTCTGCGATCCTGCCAGCAAATATTCTTTGCGAGTCGTTACGCAATAATCACAGAGGAAACTATTTTATTCACGCGCTAGCGATAGACTGCATTCAGGGCGAAAGGAGGTAAGCCGATGATTTCAGCGGGACGCTGAAACGGGAAAGCCTCTCCCGGAGAAGAGGGCTTTTAATAAGGAAAGGGTTATGATGAAGCACGTCATCATACTGGTGATACTCTTAGTGATTAGCTTCCAGGCTTACTAAGAACACCAGGGGGAGGGGGAAACCTCTCCCTAACCCTCACTCCTGAAATTATGTCACTCCGCCCTTAGTGTCAATCGACGGCTCTCCGTTCTTGCGAGGCGAATAGCAAAATTTTCTGCGCCGCCGGGCCTAATTCTGAAAGTTTCTTCGTTTGCTCTTATTTCATTATTGCAGTCGGTATGATACCGGACCTCGATAATTCTCTAAGAAAGGATTTCTTATGAGCGAACAAATCACGTTTGCCACCAGCGATTTTGCCAGTAACCCGGAACCACGTTGCCCCTGCATTTTGCTGCTGGATGTTTCTGGCTCGATGAGCGGCAGACCTATTAATGAACTTAACGCCGGATTGGTGACCTTTCGTGATGAACTGCTTGCCGATCCGCTGGCTTTAAAAAGAGTGGAACTCGGCATTGTGACGTTCGGCCCGGTGCATGTGGAACAACCCTTTACCAGCGCCGCTAATTTTTTTCCGCCCATCCTGTTTGCCCAGGGCGATACACCAATGGGTGCGGCCATTACCAAAGCCCTGGATATGGTAGAGGAGCGGAAACGTGAGTATCGTGCAAATGGTATTTCGTATTATCGCCCGTGGATTTTCCTGATTACCGATGGTGCACCAACCGATGAGTGGCAGGCTGCAGCCAACAAAGTGTTTCGGGGGGAAGAAGATAAAAGGTTTGCTTTCTTTTCCATCGGTGTTCAGGGGGCGGATATGAAGACGCTGGCCCAAATCAGCGTTCGTCAGCCTTTGCCTCTGCAAGGATTACAATTCCGTGAACTGTTTAGCTGGTTATCCAGTTCGCTGCGTTCGGTTTCCCGCTCCACGCCGGGAACGGAAGTTGTGCTGGAAGCGCCAAAAGGCTGGACGTCAGTGTGAGCTGGCGTCTGGTTTATGCATCCGCTGTTGGAACATCGCACATCAGCGCGGACTTGCCTTGCCAGGATGCCTGCCAGATGCAGGTTGCCTGGCTAAATGACCAGCAGCCATTACTGGTGATGTTCCTTGCTGATGGCGCAGGTAGCGTTTCGCAGGGAGGAGAAGGCGCGACGCTCGCCGTCAATGAAGCGATGGCTTATATGTCGCAAAAAGTGCAGGGTGGGGAATTGGGGCTTAATGATATCCTCGCCACGGATATTGTGCTGACCGTTTGTCAGCGACTTTTTGCCGAGGCGGAAGCCAAAGAATTAGCAGTTCGCGATTTTGCCTGCACGTTTCTGGGATTGATTTCATCGCCTGACGGCACCTTGATTATGCAGATTGGCGATGGCGGCGTGGTGGTGGATTTTGGTCACGGTCTGCAATTGCCGCTTACGCCGATGGTGGGTGAATATGCCAATATGACGCACTTCATTACCGATGAAGATGCCGTTTCCAGACTGGAAACTTTCACCAGCACTGAGCGTGTGCATAAAGTTGCAGCATTTACGGATGGTATCCAGCGACTGGCGTTAAATATGCTGGATAATTCTCCTCATGTACCTTTCTTTACCCCGTTTTTCAATGGACTGGCGTCAGCAACGCAGGAACAACTCGATTTATTACCTGAATTGTTAAAGCAGTTTTTGTCCAGCCCGGCGGTAAACGAGCGTACGGATGATGATAAAACGTTGGCACTGGCGCTGTGGTTACCATGAAACCCACTTTATATACTGCTACTGGTGAGTGCGTTACGCCAGGCCGTGAACTGGGCAAAGGCGGTGAAGGCGCGGTTTATGATATCAATGAGTTTGTCGATAGCGTCGCCAAGATTTATCACACGCCGCCACCCGCCTTAAAACAGGACAAACTTGCCTTTATGGCTGCGACAGCTGACGCGCAATTGTTGAATTATGTCGCCTGGCCGCAGGCAACGCTTCACGGTGGACGAGGCGGAAAAGTTATCGGTTTTATGATGCCAAAAGTTTCTGGTAAAGAACCGATTCATATGATCTATAGCCCGGCACATCGTCGTCAACGTTACCCTCATTGTGCGTGGGATTTTCTACTCTATGTTGCGCGCAATATTGCTTCATCTTTTGCTACGGTTCACGAGCACGGGCACGTCGTGGGTGACGTAAACCAGAACAGTTTTATGGTAGGTCGCGACAGCAAAGTGGTATTGATTGATAGCGACTCCTTTCAGATTAACGCTAATGGCACGTTGCATTTATGCGAAGTCGGTGTGTCGCATTTTACGCCGCCAGAGCTACAAACCTTGTCGTCATTTGTCGGCTTTGAACGCACCGCGAATCACGATAATTTTGGCCTTGCCTTGCTGATATTTCACGTCTTGTTTGGTGGTCGGCATCCTTATTCTGGTGTGCCGCTTATCTCTGATGCGGGTAATGCGCTGGAGACGGATATTACCCATTTCCGTTATGCCTACGCGTCAGATAATCAGCGACGTGGTTTAAAACCGCCGCCACGATCGATTCCGCTATCGATGTTACCGAGTGATGTTGAAGCCATGTTTCAGCAGGCATTCACGGAAAGTGGCGTGGCAACCGGGCGTCCGACGGCTAAAGCGTGGGTAGCGGCACTTGATTCTCTGCGCCAACAGTTAAAGAAATGTCCCGTTTCGGCAATGCATGTTTATCCCGCTCATTTGACCGACTGCCCGTGGTGTGCGCTGGATAATCAAGGCGTTATCTATTTTATTGATCTCGGCGAAGAGGTCATTACCACCGGCGGGGATTTTGTGCTGGCAAAAGTCTGGGCGATGGTGATGGCGTCAGTAGCACCGCCAGCATTGCAACTGCCATTACCCGATCATTTCCAACCGACTGGCAGGCCGCTTCCTTTAGGCCTGTTACGGCGCGAATACATCATTCTGCTTGAGATCGCACTGTCAGCATTATCGCTGCTGCTTTGCGGCCTTCAGGCAGAACCGCGTTATATTATTTTGGTTCCTGTGCTGGCGGCTATCTGGATTATTGGCAGTCTGACAAGCAAAGCGTACAAAGCAGAAGTTCAGCAACGCCGTGAGGCATTTAATCGTGCGAAAATGGACTATGACCATTTAGTCCGCCAGATCCAGCAGGTAGGCGGCCTGGAAGGTTTTATCGCCAAACGGACGATGCTCGAAAAAATGAAGGACGAAATTCTCGGGTTACCGGAAGAAGAGAAACGCGCTCTGGCAGCACTTCATGACACTGCAAGGGAACGGCAGAAGCAGAAGTTTCTGGAGGGATTTTTTATTGATGTTGCCTCTATTCCCGGCGTTGGCCCTGCGCGTAAAGCGGCGTTACGGTCTTTTGGTATTGAAACAGCCGCAGATGTTACCCGTCGTGGCGTTAAGCAAGTGAAAGGGTTTGGCGACCATCTGACCCAGGCGGTTATCGACTGGAAAGCGAGCTGTGAACGCCGTTTTGTGTTCAGGCCGAATGAAGCGATAACGCCAGCAGACAGACAAGCGGTAATGGCGAAAATGACCGCCAAACGACATCGGCTGGAATCGACGTTGACTGTCGGCGCGACAGAGTTGCAGCGATTCCGCCTTCATGCTCCAGCACGGACCATGCCGTTGATGGAACCGTTACGTCAGGCGGCAGAAAAACTGGCTCAGGCGCAGGCAGATTTAAGCCGCTGCTGAGCCATTTTCTTTTAACGAAACACCACTTCCGCCCAGCGTGCCAGCCCGGCGGTGACGGAGCCAAAGTCATCGCCGCCTGCAATCGGAATTCCCGGCAACTGTTCTGCCAGCGCTTTTTTAATCAGCGGCGAACGGGCGCTACCGCCGGTCAGGTAGATAACGTCCGGTTTTTCCTGGGCGTTATCCAGGGCCAGTTGCACCTGTTCCAGAATCCGCGCCAGTGGCTGGCTGAGGGCGCTTTCCAGCCCTTGCTGGCTAATCAGCGTAGCCAGTTCATCGCTGATAAACGGCAGTGAGGCGCGGGTTTCCGCTACGCTTGAAAGAGCAATTTTGCACTCTTCTGCGCTACGCACCAGGCGATAGCTTAAACGCTGACGCCAGACTTTCTGTAGCAGGGCCACTTTTTCCGGTTCGCGGGCATCGCGTACCAGATCGTTAAGCAGACGACCGTTGGCACTACTGTAGAAATCACTCTGCGCAGGTACGTCGTTGATGGCAACCGCATTCCACCACGGCAGAATCGGCAGGGCGATGCCTTTTTCGGTTTCGCCACCCATGCCCAGTAACGGCATCAGGTTTTTAAACGCCAGTGCGATGTCCAGATCGTTACCGCCAATACGGCAACCACTGTGACCCAGCAGGCTGGCTTCACGATCGAGACGCGAACGCCACTGCGGCCCCATCAGCAGCAATGAACAGTCAGTCGTACCACCGCCGATATCCACCACCAGCACCCGTTTTTCTTCCTGCAAGGTGGCTTCGTAATCCAGCCCAGCCGCGACCGGCTCGTACTGGAATACCACGTCCCTGAATCCGGCACGCTTCGCCGCGCGTTCCAGAATCCCTTGCGCCTGGGCGTTTGCTTCATCGCCGCCCAGCCCCTGGAAGTTGATCGGGCGACCAATCACCGCCTGAGTAATCGCTTCTGGCAGCTGCGCCTGCGCCTGCTGGCGAATGTGCAACATCATTGCGCAGACCAGATCCTCAAACAGCGCTACCTGCTGCGGTTTTAAGCCGCTGGCACCGAGGAACGATTTTGGTGATTTCACAAACCACACTTCTTCTGGATCATCAATGTACTGTGCCAGTGAGGAAAGACCGAACTGCACGCTTTTCGCCGTAACATCGATATCTTCTTCGCGGTTATAACGAATCGCCCGACGTAACAGCGCCTGCGTTTCATCGTCGTCTGCCGGAACATCATGATGGCGGTACAGCCATTCACTTACTGCTTCACGCGTTGGCGCGCAAAGCATTGAAGGCAGCAGCGTGCTGTCGTTTTCCATTTTCAGTAATTGCGGTTTACCGTCACGCATGACCGCCACTGAACAGTTTGCTGTACCGTAATCAAAACCAATAAACACGAATTAATCCCCATGCCGGTGAAGAAGGGGCGTGACTTTAGCGAAATGTTGCCGTCGCGACAACCGGAATATGAAAGCAAAGCGTAGCGTCTGAATAACGTTTATGCTGAAAGCGGATGAATAAGGAGATGCGATGTATACCCTGAACTGGCAGCCGCCGTATGACTGGTCGTGGATGTTGGGATTTCTCGCCGCCCGTGCGGTGAGTGGTGTGGAAACGGTCGCTGAGGATTATTATGCCCGTAGTCTGGCGGTGGGCGAATATCGCGGCGTGGTGACTGCTATTCCGGATATAGCCCGCCATACTCTGCACATAAATTTAAGTGCAGGTTTAGAACCCGTTGCCGCTGAGTGTCTGGCGAAAATGAGCCGCCTGTTTGATCTGCAATGTAACCCGCAGATTGTTAACGGTGCGTTGGGCAAGTTAGGCGCGGCGCGGCCCGGATTGCGTTTACCCGGCTGTATTGATGCTTTTGAGCAGGGTGTGCGGGCGATTTTAGGCCAACTGGTGAGCGTGGCGATGGCGGCAAAATTGACTGCCAAAGTTGTACAGCTTTATGGCGAACGGCTGGATGATTTTCCGGAGTATATCTGCTTCCCCACGCCTCAGCGGCTGGCAGCAGCCGACCCGCAGGCATTAAAAGCGTTAGGCATGCCGTTGAAACGGGCAGAGGCACTGATTCATCTGGCAAATGCGGCGCTGGAGGGCAGCTTACCAATGACAATTCCGGGCGATGTGGAGCAGGCGATGAAAACGCTGCAAACTTTTCCGGGTATCGGGCGCTGGACGGCGAATTATTTCGCTTTGCGTGGCTGGCAGGCGAAAGATGTTTTTCTGCCGGATGATTATCTGATTAAACAGCGATTTCCGGGGATGACACCGGCACAAATCCGCCGTTATGCCGAGCGCTGGAAGCCCTGGCGTTCTTATGCGCTGTTGCATATCTGGTATACGGAAGGCTGGCAACCAGACGGAACGGACGAATTGTAGGCCTGATACGTCGCATCAGGCAATGGGCAAACGCTCCCTCAGTTAATCGCGAAATAACTGCTATTCACCAGCAAATCCAGCGGTTGGGCATCGGCAATCACATCACCATAAATCAGATCGACGCCGATGCCAGAAAGCGTATCCATCACTAAGGGTAAAACGACTGGCCCGGCGATGGTTTTCATCCCGAGTCGCTGAGCGTGCCCCTGAATAATCGTAATCAGCATCTCATCCATCAAATTACCCTGCACGTTGGCGCATAACTCACCATCAAGTAGCAGGTAATCTGCCATATTCGCTTTCAGCGAGTTGAAGATTTGCAGATCGCGGCCCACCTGGCTGAGCACTATCCGACATCCCGCCAGCCGCAGTTTTTGCACGCTTACTGCGTGATCTAAAATCGCTTCAGCCGGAATAATCAGATGTAATAACCGTGGTGGTAGAGGGCTATTTTCCAGCTGCTCAAGCAGATCATTCACCAGCGTGGCGCTACTCAAACCGGCAACGGAAAGAGGGAGGGCGATGCTTATGCCTTTACTGGCAACCGCTTTGGCGGCCTGCTGGAAAAAATCGTGGAATACCCGTCGGTCAAGAGCATGGCTAAGTGCCGGATCGCTGAAGCTACGACGAAATGTTTGTTCATCAATAATCTCGCCTTCGCAATTCCAGAGCTTAAGTGAAATCAGCCACAAATTACGTGCTTCCGGGATCCGTGGCGAAGCGACACCGTGGGCGATCATCATCAACTGATTCTCTTTAATCATCCGCCACTGTTCATCAAGCGACATCGCTGCCCGCTCGCTATGTGCGGCAGCTTGCTGCGGTTCGTAAATCGTCACCCGGCCCCGGCCACCATTTTTGGAGGCATAACAGGCGATATCAGCCTGCGACATCACTTCAGCCGCCTGATGATTGTTGTCATCAATCAAGGTAATCCCGGCACTGGCACCTACCCGATGTACACGTCCTTCCCAGATAAAGTGATAGTCATTCACGGCACTGATAATGCGTGTAGCGATAAAACGCGCGCTTTCAACATTACAGTCTGGTAGCAGCAGACCAAATTCATCCCCACCGAGTCGCGCCAGCACGTCGCTGGAACGCAGCATACTCAGCATTAACGACGCCAGTTCGCGCAGCAAAGCGTCACCCGCCGCATGCCCGGCGCTGTCATTCACCGCTTTAAAGCGATCAAGATCGATAAACACCAGGGCATGTCGCTGATGTGTACTGTTTACCGTTTGCAGCAGGATACGCAGTTGTTTCTCAAAACTGGCGCGATTGGCGAGATGCGTCAGTGCATCATGGGAGGCGCTGTAGCTCAGCTGGCGCAGCATTTTGCGTGATTCGGTAACGTCCTGAATCACCAGAACCGAACCAATATTGCTGCCGTCCAGAGTACTTAACGGCGTAATACTGTAATGCACGTCGTAACTGCCGCCGCTCCGACAGTGCAACACCACATCTTGTTCGATCGCGGAACGTGAGGTGTCGGCACTGTAAATGTTCTCCATTAATGGTCCGTTGTCGCCAAAAGTAATATGCAACACCGTCAGGAGCGGAACACCTAACGCTTCTTCCTGCGTCCAGCCGCTCATCTTCTCCGCCACTGGATTCATAAAGGTAATTTTCATCGCCATATCAATACAGACCACGGCTTCACCGATGGAATCAAGCGTAATGTGCAGGCGCTCTTTTTCCTGAAACAATGCCTCGTTAAGCTGTTTAACCTCGGTCATATCCATATTAATGCCGAGCAGGCGTTCGACTTCGCCTTCTTTATTCAGTACCCGGTTGGCGAGGGCGCGGATATGGCGAATACCGTCTTTTACGGTAATGCGAAATTCCAGCTTAAAGGGCGAGCGTGATTGCAACGAATCACGAATCACTTTTTCGGCATGCTGGCGATCTTCCGGCAGCACGCACTCGTACCACACCTGCCAGTTCGGTTTGATATGTGGAGGAATTTCATACAGCTCGAACATCCGCTTATCCCAGCTAAAAATATTCGGCTTCAACTCCCACTCCCAGATGCCAATCCCGCCCGCTTCGTTAGCCAGCGTGATGCGCTCCATCAGTTGCTGATTCACCTGTTCGGTGCGTTTTAGCTCGTTAATGTCTTCAATCTGAGCGATAAAATAGAGCGGCGTGCCATCCGTGTGGCGCACCAGTGAGACGGCAAGCAACGCCCAGACAACATCGCCATTGCGGTTGTAGTAGCGTTTTTCCATTGAATAGGTGTTTATTTCACCGCTTATCAGCTTTTCAACCTGTTGGAGATCTTTATTGAGATCCTCCGGCCAGGTCAGTTGCTGAAAGGTGAGTCCGCGCAGCTCTTCCTGACTGTACCCGAGAAACTGGCAGAGCGCTTTGTTGGTTTGCAGCCATTGTCCCTCGGTGCCCACTAACGCCATACCGATAGCGGAATATTCCATGGCGTTCCGAAAACGGGTTTCGCTTTCGGAAATGTGTTTGCGTTCCGCACGAAAGGCATACATCACCATCGTCATGATGTTGGCGGGCAGCAGGATCAGCAAAAACGGTAGCCACGGCATATGGCTCATCAGGTATGTACGCGGCGTAGCAAGCAGGGAGGGATCCGCGGCCATCATCAGCGACACCATCATCACCGTGGTAAGGAAGATCAAAAAGGCTTCCATTCGTGGCAGGCGCACGGCGCTCCACATCAACAGCACAATAATGAAAGTAAAAGGCCACGGCAGATACAGCATCGAAAGCCAGCTTAACGTCAGTGTGATGGCTAACGTGAGCAGCGACTCAAAAAGCAACCGTGGGTTGCGATGGCGCAGCAGATAGTGTGGTTTAAATAACAATCCCAGCGGCACCAGTGCCAGAGCGCCGATGGATTCTGACAGTACCCATATCAAAAATGCCCTGAGAGGATCGTCTCCGGGCGTCAGCAGGACAACCAGAACACCCCCTAGCAGAGGCGGAACAATGGCGCTGCCGAATGCAAGACGCAGCCAGTCAGCCAGATTTTGCAAGGGGTTATACCACGGCAGCAATTTACGTAGCAGCACTGCCCCGACCACGGCTTCAACAATATTGATGGTCGTCCAGGTCATGTTCAGCGAGCTGGTGGAAAAAAGCAGGATGGATGCGGCGATATTTCCCAGCGAGCAGCTCAGCGCAATTCCCGGCCACATGCGCCCGGCATGGCGATAAAACGCCACCATCATGATGGACGTCGGGAACCACAGTGGGGCGAGTTGGGTGCCAAACTGCGAAAGCTCAAGCGAGAAAAGGGTAAAGATAAACGAGACTAAACCTAAACTGACCAGGTGAAGCAGCGGGTGGGGCAGGGCAATTAATACATGCTGTGATTGTTTGCTCATTACCGCTTTATCCGCAAGACCAGGTCGCCAGTATTCGTTTCTGTGTTTATGCTAGTACAAAAGTTTTACATTTTATATGCGAATTGCTCATAAAGTGACGTAAAGGCGGATAATTTGCGCAACTGCGTATAACATTTTTTACCTTACATAAAACTGATCAACGTAATTTGCCACCGGGAATTCTTTGTCAACAATTAACTCTGAGCGCGCGGCAACGCTATTCGACTGGTATCAGACGGATGAAATCCCTATAATTGCCGCGTTTGGCGCTTCGTCGCCCCCTTCCTAACATCCAGGTTAATCAGGTCGCTAAATATATGACTGATCAGTCTCATCAGTGCGTCATTATCGGTATCGCTGGCGCATCGGCTTCCGGCAAGAGTCTTATTGCCAGTACCCTTTATCGTGAATTACGTGAGCAAGTCGGTGATGAACACATCGGCGTAATTCCCGAAGACTGCTATTACAAAGATCAAAGCCATCTGTCGATGGAAGAACGCGTTAAGACCAACTACGACCATCCCAGCGCGATGGATCACAGCCTGTTGCTTGAGCATTTACAAGCGTTGAAACGCGGCTCGGCAATTGACCTGCCGGTTTACAGCTATGTTGAACATACGCGTATGAAAGAAACGGTGACGGTTGAGCCGAAGAAGGTCATCATTCTCGAAGGCATTTTGTTGCTGACGGATGCGCGTTTGCGTGACGAACTTAACTTCTCCATTTTCGTTGATACCCCGCTGGATATCTGCCTGATGCGCCGCATCAAGCGTGACGTTAACGAGCGTGGGCGTTCAATGGATTCCGTGATGGCGCAATATCAAAAAACCGTGCGCCCGATGTTCCTGCAATTCATTGAGCCTTCTAAACAATATGCGGACATTATCGTGCCGCGCGGCGGGAAAAACCGCATCGCGATCGATATATTGAAAGCGAAAATAAGTCAGTTCTTTGAATAAGCTTGATAAATTGTGTACCGTTCAGTGATAACCTGGTATGCCCTTGACGTAATTGGCGTTAAGGGAGTGATGCGCGAAAGGAGAAAATGCCATGCGTCTGTGTGACCGAGATATTGAAGCCTGGCTTGATGAAGGCCGTTTGTCGATCAACCCACGTCCGCCAGTGGAGCGTATTAACGGCGCGACGGTGGATGTACGCCTGGGCAATAAATTTCGTACCTTCCGTGGTCACACGGCAGCGTTTATCGATCTGAGCGGTCCCAAAGATGAAGTGAGCGCCGCGCTTGACCGCGTGATGAGCGATGAGATCGTTCTCGACGAGGGCGAGGCGTTCTATCTTCACCCAGGAGAGCTGGCGCTGGTGGTGACGCTGGAGTCGGTGACGCTGCCAGCCGATCTGGTGGGCTGGCTGGACGGGCGTTCCTCTTTGGCGCGTCTGGGGCTGATGGTGCACGTCACCGCGCACCGTATCGATCCGGGCTGGTCTGGTTGCATTGTGCTGGAGTTCTACAACTCCGGTAAGCTGCCGCTGGCGCTGCGTCCGGGCATGTTAATTGGTGCGCTGAGCTTTGAGCCGCTTTCCGGCCCGGCGGCGCGACCTTACAACCGCCGTGAAGATGCGAAATATCGCAACCAGGGGGCGGCGGTAGCCAGCCGAATCGATAAAGACTAATTCAGGCCCATTGAGGATACCATGAGACGATTTCTGACGACGCTGATGATACTCCTGGTCGTGCTGGTGGCCGGGTTATCTGCGTTAGTGTTGCTGGTGAATCCGAATGATTTCCGCGACTATATGGTCAAGCAAGTTGCTGCACGTAGCGGTTATCAATTGCAGCTCGACGGGCCACTGCGTTGGCACGTCTGGCCGCAGCTTAGTATCCTCTCCGGGCGAATGTCTCTCACCGCCCAGGGCGCAAGCCAGCCACTGGTTCGCGCCGACAACATGCGTCTGGACGTGGCGCTTTTACCACTACTGAGTCATCAACTGAGCGTTAAGCAGGTGATGCTAAAAGGGGCAGTGATCCAACTGACGCCGCAGACGGAAGCGGTGCGCAGTGAAGACGCTCCGGTTGCACCGCGCGACAATACCTTGCCGGATCTGTCAGACGATCGCGGATGGTCGTTTGATATATCCAGTCTTAAGGTGGCGGACAGCGTGCTGGTGTTCCAGCATGAAGATGACGAGCAGGTGACAATCCGCAATATCCGCCTGCAAATGGAACAAGATCCCCAACATCGTGGCTCATTTGAGTTCTCCGGGCGGGTTAATCGCGATCAGCGCGATCTCACGATATCCCTTAACGGTACGGTAGATGCTTCTGATTATCCGCATGATTTAACGGCGGCTATTGAACAAATTAACTGGCAGTTGCAGGGTGCAGATTTACCAAAACAAGGTATTCAGGGGCAGGGGAGTTTCCAGGCCCAGTGGCAGGAGTCACATAAACGCCTTTCATTTAACCAAATCAGCTTGACCGCCAATGACAGCACGCTGAGCGGGCAAGCACAGGTCACGCTGACAGAGAAACCTGAATGGCAGCTGAGACTGCAATTTCCGCAACTGAATCTTGACAACCTCATCCCGCTTAATGAAACAGCGAATGGTGAAAACGGTGCCGCGCAGCAGGGGCAGAGCCAATCAACATTGCCGCGCCCGGTCATTTCTTCGCGTATTGATGAACCGGCATATCAGGGACTGCAAGGCTTTACGGCTGATATTTTGTTGCAGGCCAGTAACGTGCGCTGGCGCGGAATGAATTTTACAGATGTTGCCACGCAAATGACCAACAAGTCGGGTTTGCTGGAAATTACTCAACTGCAGGGCAAGCTTAACGGTGGACAGGTTTCACTGCCGGGCACGCTGGACGCGACATCAATAAATCCGCGGATAAACTTCCAGCCACGGCTGGAAAACGTTGAGATTGGTACCATTCTGAAGGCGTTTAACTATCCGATTTCGTTGACCGGAAAAATGTCACTGGCTGGTGATTTCTCCGGTGCTGACATAGATGCCGACGCATTCCGCCACAACTGGCAAGGACAGGCACATGTCGAAATGACCGACACGCGCATGGAAGGGATGAACTTCCAGCAGATGATTCAGCAAGCGGTAGAGCGTAATGGCGGTGATGTGAAGGCCGCTGAAAACTTTGATAACGTGACGCGGCTTGACCGCTTTACCACCGATTTGACGTTGAAGGATGGCGTCGTGACGTTAAACGACATGCAAGGTCAATCGCCTGTGCTGGCGCTGACAGGGGAAGGCATGTTGAATCTGGCAGATCAAACCTGCGACACCCAGTTTGATATTCGGGTCGTGGGTGGCTGGAACGGGGAAAGCAAACTGATTGATTTCCTCAAAGAAACGCCAGTACCGCTGCGGGTTTATGGCAACTGGCAGCAACTCAATTACAGTCTGCAAGTGGATCAGTTACTGCGCAAACATCTACAGGACGAAGCGAAACGTCGCCTGAATGACTGGGCCGAGCGGAATAAAGATTCCCGCAATGGCAAAGATGTGAAGAAGTTGCTGGAGAAGATGTAGGTTACCAGGTGACCTGTCCTGTAGGCCTGATAAGACGCGTAAAGCGTCGCATCAGGCGTTCGCGGCGGCACCATTATATTCTGAATATGTAAGATCGAAGGCTGTTCCGTTCACTTGATGTTCCTCACTACTATGGAACGCTCAAGCCGGTGAACGTGCCAGGGTGGCTCAATCGCCACCACCCTGGCAACCCGGGCTCCCGGCGGTAAATCGCCGCTGGCGCGGTTCCCTCATCTTATTCCTTTCGGCTATCGGGTAAAATGACCGATACCATCACACCTCGTACTCCAACTCGCCATCCTTATGCAGCGGAATAATCTGCACCTTCTGCACGCGATGGCTTTCCACCTGCAACGTTTTAAGCAAATAATCCCCCACCTGAACTTCTTCGCCAGGTTTTGGAATACGCTGTAAATATTCCATCAACAGCCCGGCAATGGTGTGATATTCACGTTTTTCATCCAGCGGCAGCGGCACATATTGCACCAGATCTTCCAGCGGCATATGACCATTCGCCGTCCAGGAACCGTCCGCATTCTTCTGAATATCATGGCGGGCGTCGATCTCTTCCACTTCGTTCGGTAAGTTACCGGCAATGGTTTCAGTGACGTCACTTAATGTCACAATCCCTTCCACCGAGCCAAACTCATCCACCACAAAAGCAAAGTGCGTGCGGGCATTACGGAACTGCTCCAGGGCAGGTAACAACGGCAAGGTTTCCGGGAACACCAGCGGCTGGCGAATCAACACCCGCAGGTTGAGCGGTTCGCCGCGCAGTGACTGTTGTAGCAGGTCGATAACGTGAACAACACCGAGCAAATCTTCTGCATCATCACCGTCGGTAACCACCAGCCGCGTATGCTGATTTCGCTCCAGTAACTGGCGGATCTCGTCTTCCGGCGCGTTGAGATCGATATGCTCAATATCGTGGCGCGACGTCATAATGCTGCTGACGGTACGCTGGTTAAGATTAAGTACCCGCTCAATCATCCGCCGTTCCTGCGGATTAAAGATCTGCTGGTTACCATGATCCACCAGCATGGACGCGGTTTCGGCGTCCAGTTCCGCATCTTCTTTTTGCCCGCTAAGCAGGCGCATTACCGCTTCGGTAGTCCGCTGGCGCAGCGTCTGGTTAGCGGAAAGAAAACGTCGCCGGTTAAAGATAGCCAACTGATTGAGCGCCTCGATCATCACCGAGAAACCAATGGCAGCGTACAGGTAGCCTTTCGGAATGACGAAGCCGAAACCTTCTGCCACCAGGCTAAAGCCAATCATCAACAGGAAGCTTAAGCAGAGAATAACGATCGTCGGGTGACTGTTAACAAATTGCGTTAACGGCTTGCTGGCCATCAACATCAGGCTGATAGCGATAACCACGGCGGCCATCATGACCAGTAAATGGTCGACCATCCCGACGGCGGTAATCACTGAGTCGAGTGAGAAAATGGCGTCCAGTACCACAATTTGCGTCACCACGCCCCAGAACTTCGCACCTTTGCGTTGTGTGGGATTATTGCTGTCTTTCCCTTCCAGCCGTTCGTTCAGCTCCATCGTGGCTTTGAACAACAGGAAGAAACCACCAAACAGCATGATTAAGTCGCGGGCGCTAAAGGTAAACGAGCGGAAGCTGAACAGCGGTTGAGTCAGGGTGACCAGCCAGGAGATTGACGCCAGCAGTAACAGGCGCATTAACATTGCCAGCAGCAGCCCGGTAACACGTGCGCGGTCACGCTGCTTCGGCGGTAGTTTTTCGGCGAGGATGGCAATAAAGACCAGGTTATCAATGCCGAGGACCAGTTCGATCACAATCAGCGTGATTAACCCGGCCCAGATAGACGGATCGGCAATCCATTCCATAGTAAGTACAAAACCTATTCGTTGTATGACAAATGTCACAATTCGATCATGGATAAATCGGGGCAAAAATGCAATGTTGCAGCACTATTTATCTCATATTATTTGAGGGTAATAACCTCACATTATCCCTGAATTAAAAGTGGTAATAATAAAACATTATTTAAGAAATATCGCATGTGGAGACACTATATTAAATATTGTCAACCTAAAGAAACTCCTAAAAACCATATTGAATGACACTTAATATAATTCTTAAAAATAGCCAATTACCGAATTGTTATCTTGCCTGCTATTCCGTTAGCTGTAACACTTCCTCCTGCATTATTGGAAATCCAATATTCAATTACCATAATGTCACCTTATATTCGGAAGTTAATTTCCGTAATAACCCTTTCTCATCAACGACTGCATGCTGAGAGGGTGTGAAAAATTAAACTAAATCAGTGTATTGGTAGCTAAAAAGCCAGGGGCGGTAGCGTGTCTGGATGCCTGAAAGACCAGTCTGAATTATTCTGTCAATAGCCTACGGATGAAATCAATTTTTTTAGGACTGATGCCAGTTAAATTTTTATTCAATTAACTGCAAGGTAAATGTGCATGGCGACATTGCTATTAATAGTGCACAGGATAATTACTCTGCCAAAGTGATAAATAAACAATGATGAAATCCAAAATGAAATTGATGCCATTATTGGTGTCAGTAACCTTGATAAGCGGTTGCACAGTACTTCCGGGCAGCAATATGTCGACGATGGGCAAAGACGTCATCAAACAGCAGGACGCTGATTTCGATCTCGACAAAATGGTGAATGTTTATCCGCTGACCCCGCGCCTGATTGACCAATTACGCCCACGCCCGAATGTAGCGCGCCCCAATATGACGCTGGAAAACGAGATCGCGAATTATCAGTATCGCGTCGGGCCGGGGGACGTTCTTAATGTCACCGTCTGGGATCACCCGGAACTCACCACGCCAGCCGGTCAGTACCGCAGCTCCAGCGACACCGGCAACTGGGTACAGCCTGACGGCACTATGTTTTACCCGTATATCGGCAAGGTCCACGTAGTCGGGAAAACGCTCGCTGAAATCCGCAGTGATATTACCGGGCGCTTAGCGACGTACATCGCTGACCCGCAGGTGGACGTTAATATCGCCGCCTTCCGCTCACAAAAGGCCTATATCTCCGGTCAGGTGAATAAATCCGGTCAACAGGCGATCACCAACGTGCCACTGACTATTCTCGACGCCATCAACGCCGCAGGTGGCCTGACCGACACCGCTGACTGGCGCAACGTGGTGTTAACACACAATGGTCGTGAAGAACGCATTTCTTTGCAGGCGCTGATGCAAAACGGCGACCTCAACCAGAATCGACTGCTTTACCCCGGCGATATTCTCTACGTGCCGCGTAATGATGATCTGAAAGTGTTTGTGATGGGTGAAGTGAAGAAACAGAGCACCCTGAAAATGGACTTTAGTGGCATGACCCTGACCGAAGCCCTGGGCAATGCTGAAGGCATCGACATGACCACCTCCAACGCCAGCGGCATCTTTGTCATTCGTCCGCTGAAAGGCGAGGGCGGGCGTAACGGCAAGATTGCCAATATCTACCAGCTGGATATGTCCGATGCCACGTCGCTGGTGATGGCGACAGAATTCCGCCTGCAACCTTATGACGTGGTGTATGTCACCACCGCCCCGGTTTCCCGCTGGAACCGTCTGATCAATCAGTTGCTGCCAACTATTAGCGGTGTCCGTTACATGACGGATACAGCCAGCGACATTCATAACTGGTAATCGTCATGTTTAACAACATCTTAGTTGTCTGTGTCGGCAATATTTGCCGCTCCCCGACGGCGGAACGCTTACTGCAACGTTATCACCCGGAGCTGAAAGTGGAGTCCGCTGGACTCGGCGCGCTGGTCGGTAAGGGCGCTGACCCTACTGCTATCAGCGTCGCCGCAGAACATCAACTGTCTCTGGAAGGCCACTGTGCACGACAAATCAGCCGCCGTCTGTGTCGCAACTACGACCTGATTTTGACCATGGAAAAGCGCCATATCGAACGCTTATGCGAGATGGCACCCGAGATGCGCGGCAAAGTGATGCTGTTTGGTCACTGGGATAACGAATGTGAAATCCCCGATCCGTATCGCAAAAGCCGGGAAACGTTTGCAGCGGTGTATACATTACTTGAACGGTCTGCCCGCCAGTGGGCGCAGGCATTGAACGCAGAGCAGGTATAAGAATGACAGAAAAAGTAAAACAACATGCCGCTCCGGTAACGGGCAGTGATGAAATCGATATTGGTCGCCTGGTCGGCACCGTCATTGAAGCGCGCTGGTGGGTGATTGGCATCACCGCCGTATTTGCCGTCTGTGCCGTGGTTTACACCTTCTTCGCCACGCCGATTTATAGTGCCGACGCACTGGTACAAATCGAGCAAAACAGCGGCAATTCGTTAGTGCAGGACATTGGTTCGGCATTAGCCAACAAACCGCCTGCATCGGACGCCGAGATCCAGTTGATTCGTTCGCGTCTGGTGCTTGGTAAAACGGTGGACGATCTCGACCTCGATATTGCGGTGAGCAAAAACACGTTCCCGATTTTCGGTGCGGGCTGGGATCGTTTGATGGGACGTCAGAACGAGACGGTGAAAGTGACCACCTTTAACCGCCCGAAAGAGATGGCGGATCAGGTGTTTACGCTTAATGTGCTGGACGATAAAAACTACACCCTGAGCAGTGATGGCGGCTTTAGCGCCCGTGGACAAGCGGGCCAGATGCTGAAAAAAGAAGGCGTCACGCTGATGGTTGAAGCCATTCACGCCCGCCCGGGCAGTGAGTTTACCGTCACCAAATACTCCACGCTGGGGATGATCAATCAACTGCAAAACAGCCTGACGGTAACGGAGAACGGCAAAGACGCAGGCGTACTGAGCCTGACTTATACCGGTGAAGATCGCGAACAGATCCGCGACATTCTTAACAGCATCGCCCGTAACTATCAGGAACAAAATATTGAGCGCAAATCGGCGGAAGCGTCGAAAAGCCTCGCTTTCCTCGCGCAACAGTTACCGGAAGTACGTAGCCGCCTTGATGTTGCCGAAAACAAACTGAATGCCTTCCGTCAGGATAAAGATTCTGTTGATCTGCCGCTGGAAGCGAAAGCGGTGCTCGATTCGATGGTGAACATCGACGCCCAGTTGAACGAACTGACCTTTAAAGAGGCGGAAATCTCCAAGCTGTACACCAAAGTTCACCCGGCGTACCGCACGCTGCTGGAGAAACGTCAGGCGCTGGAAGACGAAAAAGCCAAACTTAACGGTCGCGTAACGGCGATGCCGAAAACCCAGCAGGAGATTGTCCGTCTGACCCGCGATGTCGAGTCTGGTCAGCAGGTCTATATGCAACTGCTGAATAAAGAGCAGGAGCTGAAAATCACCGAAGCCAGCACCGTCGGCGATGTGCGCATTGTTGACCCGGCAATCACTCAGCCTGGTGTGCTAAAACCGAAGAAAGGGCTGATTATCCTTGGGGCGATTATTCTTGGCCTGATGCTCTCTATCGTGGGTGTGCTGCTGCGCTCGTTGTTTAATCGCGGCATCGAAAGCCCGCAGGTGCTGGAAGAACACGGTATCAGCGTCTATGCCAGCATCCCGTTGTCGGAATGGCAGAAAGCGCGCGATAGCGTCAAAACCATCAAAGGGATTAAACGCTATAAACAGAGCCAGCTACTGGCGGTGGGGAATCCAACCGATCTGGCGATTGAAGCCATCCGCAGTCTGCGTACCAGTCTGCACTTCGCGATGATGCAGGCGCAGAACAATGTGTTGATGATGACCGGGGTTAGCCCGTCAATCGGTAAAACCTTTGTCTGCGCCAACCTGGCGGCGGTGATCAGCCAGACCAATAAACGCGTGTTGTTGATCGACTGCGATATGCGCAAAGGCTACACCCACGAGCTGTTGGGCACCAATAACGTCAATGGCCTGTCGGAAATTCTGATTGGTCAGGGCGATATTACTACCGCAGCTAAACCGACCTCTATTGCCAAATTTGACCTGATCCCGCGCGGTCAGGTGCCGCCAAATCCTTCTGAACTGTTGATGAGCGAACGCTTTGCCGAACTGGTGAACTGGGCGAGTAAAAACTATGACCTGGTGTTGATTGATACGCCGCCGATTCTGGCAGTGACCGATGCGGCAATTGTTGGTCGTCATGTCGGAACCACATTAATGGTGGCGCGTTATGCGGTCAACACATTGAAAGAAGTGGAAACCAGTCTGAGCCGCTTTGAGCAAAACGGTATTCCGGTGAAAGGGGTGATTCTGAACTCCATCTTCCGCCGCGCCAGCGCGTATCAGGATTATGGCTATTACGAATACGAATATAAGTCGGATGCGAAATAACGACATCCGCTGTCGGATGCGATGCTGACGCATCTTATCCGACCTACCTTCACGCCGCATCCGGCAAGCAAACCAGCTCCGTAGGCCGGATAAGGCGCTCACGCCGCATCCGGCAACAGAACCCGTAAACAAGCTTATAAACCGGCAGAACATCTCGATACTCCGGGAGAACAACCTATGAAAGACAATCCGCTGATTTCAATCTATATGCCGACCTGGAACCGCCAACAACTGGCGATTCGGGCGATAAAATCGGTCCTGCGCCAGGACTACAGCAACTGGGAGATGATCATCGTGGATGATTGCTCCACCTCCTGGGAACAACTGCAACAGTACGTCACTGCCCTCAACGATCCGCGTATCACCTACATTCACAACGACATTAACAGCGGGGCGTGCGCGGTACGTAACCAGGCGATTATGCTGGCGCAAGGGGAATACATTACCGGGATCGATGACGATGATGAATGGACGCCCAACCGCCTGAGCGTCTTCCTCGCCCATAAACAGCAACTGGTCACTCACGCCTTTTTGTACGCTAACGACTACGTTTGCCAGGGCGAAGTCTATTCCCAACCAGCAAGTTTGCCGCTGTATCCCAAATCGCCGTATTCACGCCGCCTGTTCTATAAACGCAATATCATTGGCAATCAGGTTTTTACCTGGGCGTGGCGTTTCAAAGAGTGCTTGTTCGATACCGAACTGAAAGCAGCACAGGATTACGACATCTTCCTGCGGATGGTGGTGGAGTATGGCGAACCGTGGAAAGTGGAAGAGGCGACGCAGATCCTGCATATCAATCACGGTGAAATGCAGATCACCTCGTCACCGAAAAAATTCTCCGGGTACTTCCACTTTTACCGAAAGCACAAAGATAAATTTGACCGCGCCAGCAAAAAATATCAGCTGTTTACCCTCTACCAGATCCGCAATAAACGCATGACCTGGCGCACTTTGCTGACGCTGCTGTCGGTGCGTAACGGCAAACGTCTGGCTGATGGTATTCGGGGGCGCTAAAGATGCTGGAAGATCTGCGCGCCAACAGCTGGAGTTTACGCCCGTGCTGCATGGTTCTTGCCTATCGCGTTGCTCATTTTTGTTCGGTGTGGCGCAAAAAGAACGTCCTCAACAATCTGTGGGCGGCCCCGCTGCTGGTGCTGTATCGCATTATCACCGAATGCTTTTTCGGTTATGAAATCCAGGCCGCCGCGACCATTGGCCGCCGCTTTACTATCCATCACGGTTACGCCGTAGTGATCAATAAAAACGTGGTAGCGGGGGATGATTTCACCATTCGCCACGGCGTCACTATCGGCAATCGTGGTGCCGATAACATGGCATGTCCACACATTGGCAACGGCGTCGAACTCGGTGCCAACGTCATTATTCTTGGTGATATCACGCTTGGTAACAACGTCACCGTGGGTGCGGGCAGCGTGGTGCTCGACTCTGTCCCGGACAACGCGCTGGTGGTGGGAGAAAAAGCGCGAGTGAAGGTAATTAAATGAATATTCTGCAATTTAATGTGCGACTGGCGGAAGGCGGGGCAGCAGGTGTGGCGTTAGATCTCCACCAGCGTGCGCTGCAACAGGGGCTGGCGTCACATTTTGTCTACGGTTACGGCAAAGGCGGCAAAGAGAGCGTCAGCCATCAGAACTATCCGCAGGTCATCAAACATACGCCGCGGATGACCGCGATGGCGAATATTGCCCTGTTTCGTCTGTTTAATCGCGATCTGTTTGGCAATTTCAATGAGTTATATCGCACCATTACTCGCACACCGGGTCCGGTGGTCCTGCATTTTCATGTGCTGCACAGCTACTGGCTAAATCTTAAGAGCGTGGTGTGCTTTTGCGAAAAAGTGAAAAACCATAAACCGGACGTCACTCTGGTCTGGACGCTGCACGACCACTGGAGTGTAACCGGACGCTGCGCCTTTACCGACGGTTGCGAAGGCTGGAAAACGGGCTGCCAGGAATGCCCGACCTTAAATAATTATCCGCCGGTGAAGATTGATCGCGCACACCAACTGGTGGCGGGCAAACGCCAGTTATTTCGTGAGATGCTGGCGCTGGGCTGTCAGTTTATTTCCCCCAGCCAGCATGTGGCTGATGCTTTCAATAGCCTGTACGGTCTAGGGCGTTGCCGGATTATCAATAATGGCATTGATATGGCAACAGAAGCGATTCTGGCGGATCTGCCTCCGGTGCGCGAAACCCAGGGTAAGCCGAAAATCGCGGTGGTGGCGCATGACCTGCGTTACGACGGCAAAACTAACCAGCAACTGGTGCGTGAGATGATGGCGCTGGGCGACAAAATCGAACTGCATACCTTTGGTAAGTTCTCGCCGTTCACCGCTGGCAACGTGGTTAATCACGGCTTTGAAACTGACAAGCGCAAGTTGATGAGCGCGCTCAATCAGATGGATGCGCTGGTATTCAGTTCTCGCGTCGATAACTACCCGCTGATTTTGTGTGAGGCGCTATCGATTGGTGTGCCGGTGATTGCCACCCATAGCGATGCGGCGCGGGAAGTGCTGCAAAAATCCGGCGGTAAAACTGTCAGCGAAGAAGACGTGCTGCAACTGGTGCAGTTAAGCAAACCGGAAATCGCGCAGGCGATATTTGGTACCACGCTGGCTGAGTTCAGCCAACGCAGCCGCGCCGCCTACAGTGGACAACAGATGCTGGAGGAGTATGTCAACTTCTATCAGAATCTGTAGCTACCTCCTGCTGCCGCTGATCTACCTGCTGGTTAACGTCAAAATCGCCCAGCTTGGCGAAAGTTTCCCCATCACTATCGTCACTTTTTTACCTGTCTTGTTACTGCTGTTTTTAGAGCGCATCAGCGTTAAAAAATTGATGATTGCCTTAGGGATTGGTGCGGGACTCACGGCGTTCAACTATCTGTTTGGTCAGTCGTTGGATGCCAGTAAATACGTCACTTCAACCATGCTGTTTGTCTATATTGTGATCATTATTGGCATGGTGTGGAGTATTCGCTTTAAAACGATTTCGCCACACAACCATCGCAAGATATTACGTTTCTTTTATCTGGTGGTCGGGCTGGTGGTGGCGCTGGCGGCGGTGGAGATGGCGCAAATTATCCTCACCGGTGGCAGCAGTATTATGGAGTCGATTTCGAAATATCTGATTTATAGCAACAGCTATGTACTGAATTTCATTAAATTCGGCGGCAAGCGCACGACAGCACTTTATTTCGAACCGGCATTTTTCGCTCTGGCATTAATCTCAATTTGGCTCAGCATCAAACAGTTTGGTATCAAAACGCCTAAAACAGATGCTATGATTCTCGCAGGGATAATATTATCCGGATCGTTTTCAGGGGTTATGACCTTTATCCTGTTTTATTTGCTGGAGTGGGCATTTCAATATCTGAATAAAGAGGCGATTAAGAAAAAGTTACCGTTAGCATTGATTTCTCTGGCTGTATTCCTGGTTGGTGTGGTAATCGCGTTTCCTTATATTTCCACCCGTCTGGGCGATTTAGGTACGGAAGGATCGTCATCTTATTATCGTATTGTCGGTCCGCTGGTGATGGTCGGTTATTCTTTGACCCATATTGACGGTGTAGTCAGATTTGGCTCACTTTATGAATATGTCGCATCATTCGGAATATTTAACGGTGCGGATGTCGGAAAAACCATAGACAATGGTTTGTATCTGCTGATTATTTATTTTTCCTGGTTCGCGGTGTTTTTATCACTGTGGTACATGGGGAAAGTGATAAAAATGATGATCAACGCTTTTGGTGATAACCGCAATTTTCGCGTGCAATTATATCTTTTTACTCCGGTATCGCTGTTTTTTACCGGTTCGATATTTAGCCCGGAATATGCATTTTTAATCGTCTGTCCGTTTATTTTGCGAAAAGCGTTAAATATTACGAGGTAAGAATAAGAACATGTTGCTTAGCATAATCACTGTCGCGTTTCGTAACCTCGAAGGGATAGTCAAAACACATGCCTCGCTGGCGCATCTGGCGCAGGTGGAAGATATCAGCTTCGAATGGATTGTTGTCGATGGCGGTTCCAACGACGGCACCCGTGAGTATCTGGAAAATCTCAATGGTATCTTTAACCTACGCTTTGTCAGCGAGCCAGATAACGGTATCTACGACGCCATGAACAAAGGCATTGCGATGGCACAAGGCAAGTTCGCGTTGTTTCTCAATTCGGGCGATATTTTTCATCAGAATGCCGCAAATTTTGTCCGTAAGTTAAAAATGCAAAAAGATAACGTGATGATCACCGGCGATGCGCTGCTGGATTTTGGCGACGGGCATAAAATTAAACGTAGCGCCAAACCGGGCTGGTATATTTATCACAGCCTGCCCGCCAGTCATCAGGCGATATTTTTCCCTGTATCCGGCTTGAAAAAATGGCGTTATGACCTGGAATATAAAGTTTCTTCCGACTACGCGCTGGCAGCCAAAATGTATAAAGCCGGTTATGCATTTAAAAAACTCAATGGCCTGGTGTCTGAATTTTCCATGGGTGGGGTATCTACCACCAATAATATGGAATTGTGTGCTGACGCGAAAAAAGTCCAACGACAAATATTACATGTGCCTGGCTTTTGGGCTGAATTATCCTGGCATTTACGCCAACGTACTACCTCAAAGACGAAAGCCTTATATAACAAAGTCTGAATATAAGGAAAACCAATGCAAGATTTAAGCGGTTTCTCGGTGCCGAAAGGGTTCCGGGGCGGCAACGCTATTAAAGTGCAATTATGGTGGGCAGTACAGGCAACAATATTTGCCTGGTCGCCACAAGTATTGTATCGCTGGCGGGCTTTTTTATTACGTTTATTCGGAGCAAAAATAGGAAAAAACGTAGTTATTCGTCCGTCAGTAAAAATTACCTATCCGTGGAAATTAACCTTAGGTGATTACGCGTGGGTCGGCGATGACGTCAATTTATATACCCTCGGTGAAATAACCATTGGCGCACATTCGGTGATATCGCAAAAAAGTTATTTATGCACCGGTAGCCACGACCATGCAAGTCAACATTTCACCATTAACGCCACGCCTATTGTGATTGGCGAGAAATGCTGGCTGGCAACCGATGTCTTTGTTGCCCCAGGCGTCACAATCGGCGACGGCACCGTCGTGGGTGCACGAAGCAGTGTTTTTAAATCGCTTCCGGCAAATGTGGTTTGCCGGGGGAATCCCGCAGTGGTGATACGCGAACGCGTTGAAACTGAATAAATTCAAAAATACAGAGGAATAATACATGTCAAAAGTCGCTCTCATCACCGGTGTAACCGGACAAGACGGTTCTTACCTGGCAGAGTTTCTGCTGGAAAAAGGTTACGAGGTGCATGGTATTAAGCGTCGCGCATCGTCATTCAACACCGAGCGCGTGGATCACATTTATCAGGATCCGCACACCTGCAACCCGAAATTCCATCTGCATTATGGCGACCTGAGTGATACCTCTAACCTGACGCGCATTTTGCGTGAAGTACAGCCGGATGAAGTGTACAACCTGGGCGCAATGAGCCACGTTGCGGTCTCTTTTGAGTCACCAGAATATACCGCTGACGTCGACGCGATGGGTACGCTGCGCCTGCTGGAGGCGATCCGCTTCCTCGGTCTGGAAAAGAAAACTCGTTTCTATCAGGCTTCCACCTCTGAACTGTATGGTCTGGTGCAGGAAATTCCGCAGAAAGAGACCACGCCGTTCTACCCGCGATCTCCGTATGCGGTCGCCAAACTGTACGCCTACTGGATCACCGTTAACTACCGTGAATCCTACGGCATGTACGCCTGTAACGGAATTCTCTTCAACCATGAATCCCCGCGCCGCGGCGAAACCTTCGTTACCCGCAAAATCACCCGCGCAATCGCCAACATCGCCCAGGGGCTGGAGTCGTGCCTGTACCTCGGCAATATGGATTCCCTGCGTGACTGGGGCCACGCCAAAGACTACGTAAAAATGCAGTGGATGATGCTGCAGCAGGAACAGCCGGAAGATTTCGTTATCGCGACCGGCGTTCAGTACTCTGTGCGTCAGTTCGTGGAAATGGCGGCAGCACAGCTGGGCATCAAACTGCGCTTTGAAGGCACGGGCGTTGAAGAGAAGGGCATTGTGGTTTCCGTCACCGGGCATGACGCGCCGGGCGTTAAACCGGGTGATGTGATTATCGCTGTTGACCCGCGTTACTTCCGTCCGGCTGAAGTTGAAACGCTGCTCGGCGACCCGACCAAAGCGCACGAAAAACTGGGCTGGAAACCGGAAATCACCCTCAGAGAGATGGTATCTGAAATGGTGGCTAATGACCTCGAAGCGGCGAAAAAACACTCTCTGCTGAAATCTCACGGCTACGACGTGGCGATCGCGCTGGAGTCATAAGCATGAGTAAACAACGCATTTTTATTGCTGGCCATCGCGGGATGGTCGGTTCCGCCATCAGGCGGCAGCTCGAACAGCGCGGTGATGTGGAGCTGGTATTACGCACCCGCGATGAACTGAACCTGCTGGACAGCCGCGCGGTGCATGATTTCTTTGCCAGCGAAAGCATTGACCAGGTCTATCTGGCGGCGGCGAAAGTGGGCGGCATTGTTGCCAACAATACCTATCCGGCGGATTTCATCTATCAGAACATGATGATTGAGAGCAACATCATTCACGCCGCGCATCAGAACGACGTGAACAAACTGCTGTTTCTCGGATCGTCCTGCATTTACCCGAAACTGGCAAAACAGCCGATGGCAGAAAGCGAGTTGTTGCAGGGCACGCTGGAGTCGACTAACGAGCCTTATGCTATTGCCAAAATCGCCGGGATCAAACTGTGCGAATCATACAACCGCCAGTACGGACGCGATTACCGCTCGGTCATGCCAACCAACCTGTACGGGCCACACGACAACTTCCATCCGAGTAACTCGCATGTGATCCCAGCATTGCTGCGTCGCTTCCACGAGGCGACGGCACAGAATGCACCGGACGTGGTGGTGTGGGGCAGCGGTACACCGATGCGTGAATTTCTGCACGTCGATGATATGGCGGCGGCGAGCATTCATGTCATGGAGCTGGCGCATGAAGTCTGGCTGGAGAACACCCAGCCGATGCTGTCGCACATTAACGTTGGTACGGGCGTTGACTGCACTATCAGCGAGCTGGCGCAAACCATCGCCAAAGTGGTGGGTTACAAAGGTCGGGTGGTTTTTGATGCCAGTAAACCGGATGGCACGCCGCGCAAACTGCTGGATGTGACGCGCCTGCATCAGCTTGGCTGGTATCACGAAATCTCACTGGAAGCGGGGCTTGCCAGCACTTACCAGTGGTTCCTTGAGAATCAAGACCGCTTTCGGGGGTAATGATGTTTTTACGTCAGGAAGACTTTGCCACGGTAGTGCGCTCCACACCGCTTGTCTCTCTCGACTTTATTGTCGAGAACAGTCGCGGCGAGTTTCTGCTTGGCAAAAGAACCAACCGCCCGGCGCAGGGTTACTGGTTTGTGCCGGGAGGGCGCGTGCAGAAAGACGAAACGCTGGAAGCCGCATTTGAGCGGCTGACGATGGCGGAACTGGGGCTGCGTCTGCCGATAACAGCAGGCCAGTTTTACGGTGTCTGGCAGCACTTTTATGACGATAACTTCTCTGGCACGGATTTCACCACTCACTATGTGGTGCTCGGTTTTCGCTTCAGAGTAGCGGAAGAAGAACTGTTACTGCCGGATGAGCAGCATGACGATTACCGCTGGCTGACGCCGGACGCACTGCTCGCCAGTGACAATGTTCACGCTAACAGCCGCGCCTATTTTCTCGCTGAGAAGCGTGCCGGAGTACCCGGATTATGAAAATACTGGTCTACGGCATTAACTACTCGCCGGAGTTAACCGGCATCGGCAAATACACCGGAGAGATGGTGGAATGGCTGGCGGCGCAAGGTCATGAGGTGCGGGTCATTACCGCACCGCCTTACTACCCGCAGTGGCAGGTGGGCGAGAACTATTCCGCCTGGCGATACAAACGGGAAGAGGGGGCCGCTACGGTGTGGCGCTGCCCGCTGTACGTGCCAAAACAGCCGAGCACCCTGAAACGCCTGTTGCATCTCGGCAGTTTTGCCGTCAGCAGTTTTTTCCCGTTGATGGCGCAACGTCGCTGGAAGCCGGATCGCATTATCGGCGTAGTGCCAACGCTGTTTTGCACGCCGGGAATGCGCCTGCTGGCGAAACTCTCTGGTGCGCGTACCGTGCTGCATATTCAGGATTACGAAGTAGATGCCATGCTGGGGCTGGGCCTTGCCGGAAAAGGCAAAGGCGGCAAAGTGGCACAGCTGGCGACGGCGTTCGAACGTAGCGGACTGCATAACGTCGATAACGTCTCCACGATTTCGCGTTCGATGATGAATAAAGCCATCGAAAAAGGCGTGGCGGCGGAAAACGTCATTTTCTTCCCAAACTGGTCGGAAATCGCCCGTTTTCAGCATGTTGCATACGCCGATGTTGACGCCCTTCGTAACCAGCTTGGCCTGCCGGATAACAAAAAAATCATTCTTTACTCCGGCAATATTGGTGAAAAGCAGGGGCTGGAAAACGTTATTGAAGCTGCCGATCGCCTGCGCGATGAACCGCTGATTTTTGCCATTGTCGGGCAGGGCGGCGGCAAAGCGCGGCTGGAAAAAATGGCGCAGCAGCGTGGACTGCGCAACATGCAATTTTTCCCCCTGCAATCGTATGACGCTTTACCCGCACTGCTGAAGATGGGCGATTGCCATCTGGTGGTGCAAAAACGCGGCGCGGCAGATGCCGTATTGCCGTCGAAACTGACCAATATTCTGGCGGTAGGCGGTAACGCGGTGATTACTGCAGAGGCCCACACAGAACTGGGGCAGCTTTGCGAAACCTTTCCGGGCATTGCGGTTTGCGTAGAACCGGAATCGGTCGAGGCGCTGGTGGCGGGGATCCGTCAGGCGCTCCTGCTGCCCAAACACAACACGGTGGCACGTGAATATGCCGAACGCACGCTCGATAAAGAGAACGTGTTACGTCAATTTATAAATGATATTCGGGGATAATTATGGCGCAGTCGAAACTCTATCCAGTTGTGATGGCAGGTGGCTCCGGTAGCCGCTTATGGCCGCTTTCCCGCGTACTTTATCCCAAGCAGTTTTTATGCCTGAAAGGCGATCTCACCATGCTGCAAACCACCATCTGCCGCCTGAACGGCGTGGAGTGCGAAAGCCCGGTGGTGATTTGCAATGAGCAGCACCGCTTTATTGTCGCGGAACAGCTGCGCCAACTGAACAAACTCACCGAGAACATTATTCTCGAACCGGCAGGGCGTAACACTGCACCAGCCATTGCGCTGGCGGCGCTGGCGGCAAAACGTCATAGCCCGGAGAGCGACCCGTTAATGCTGGTATTGGCGGCGGATCATGTGATTGCCGATGAAGACGCGTTCCGTGCCGCCGTGCGTAATGCCATGCCGTATGCCGAAGCGGGCAAGCTGGTGACCTTTGGCATTGTGCCGGATCTACCAGAAACCGGTTATGGCTATATTCGTCGCGGTGAAGTATCTGCGGGCGAGCAGGATACGGTGGCCTTTGAAGTGGCGCAGTTTGTCGAAAAACCGAATCTGGAAACCGCCCAGGCCTATGTGGCAAGCGGCGAATATTACTGGAACAGCGGCATGTTCCTGTTCCGTGCCGGACGCTATCTCGAAGAACTGAAAAAATATCGTCCGGATATTCTCGATGCCTGCGAAAAAGCGATGAGCGCCGTCGATCCGGATCTCGATTTTATTCGCGTGGATGAAGAAGCGTTTCTCGCCTGCCCGGAAGAGTCGGTGGATTACGCGGTCATGGAACGTACGGCAGATGCCGTTGTGGTGCCGATGGATGCGGGCTGGAGCGATGTCGGTTCCTGGTCCTCTTTATGGGAGATCAGCACCCACACCGCGGAAGGCAACGTTTGCCACGGCGATGTGATTAATCACAAAACCGAAAACAGCTATGTGTACGCCGAATCTGGCCTGGTCACCACCGTCGGGGTGAAAGATCTGGTGGTAGTGCAGACCAAAGATGCAGTGCTGATTGCCGACCGTAACGCGGTGCAGGATGTGAAAAAAGTGGTCGAGCAGATCAAAGCCGATGGTCGCCATGAGCATCGGGTGCATCGCGAAGTGTATCGTCCGTGGGGCAAATATGACTCTATCGACGCGGGCGACCGCTACCAGGTGAAACGCATCACCGTGAAACCGGGCGAGGGCTTGTCGGTACAGATGCACCATCACCGCGCGGAACACTGGGTAGTGGTAGCGGGAACGGCAAAAGTCACCATTGACGGTGATATCAAACTGCTTGGTGAAAACGAGTCCATTTATATTCCGCTGGGGGCGACGCACTGCCTGGAAAACCCGGGGAAAATTCCGCTCGATTTAATTGAAGTGCGCTCCGGCTCTTATCTCGAAGAGGATGATGTGGTGCGCTTCGCGGATCGCTACGGACGGGTGTAAACGTCGCATCAGGCGCTGTTTGTCGGATGCGGCGTGAACGCCTTATCCGACCTACGGTTCGGTTTTGTAGGCCTGATAAGACGCGGCAGCGTCGCATCAGGCGCTGGCTGTCGGATGCGGCGTGAACGCCTTATCCGACCTACGGTTCGGTTTTGTAGGCCTGATAAGACGCGGCAGCGTCGCATCAGGCGCTGGCTGTCGGATGCGGCGTGAACGCCTTATCCGACCTACGGTTCGGTTTTGTAGGCCTGATAAGACGCGGCAGCGTCGCATCAGGCAATGAATGCGAAACCGAGATGTAAATAACGACAAAAACAAAATTGGCCGCTTCGGTCAGGGCCAACTATTGCCTGAAAAAGGGTAACGACATGAAAAAATTAACCTGCTTTAAAGCCTATGATATTCGTGGAAAATTAGGCGAAGAACTGAATGAAGATATTGCCTGGCGCATTGGTCGCGCTTATGGCGAATTTCTCAAACCGAAAACCATTGTGTTAGGCGGTGATGTCCGCCTCACCAGCGAAACCTTAAAACTGGCGCTGGCGAAAGGTTTACAGGATGCGGGCGTCGACGTGCTGGATATTGGCATGTCCGGCACCGAAGAGATCTATTTCGCCACGTTCCATCTCGGTGTGGATGGCGGCATCGAAGTTACCGCCAGCCATAACCCGATGGATTACAACGGCATGAAGCTGGTGCGCGAAGGGGCTCGCCCGATCAGCGGTGATACCGGACTGCGCGACGTCCAGCGTCTGGCTGAAGCCAACGACTTTCCTCCCGTCGATGAAACCAAACGCGGTCGCTATCAGCAAATCAACCTGCGTGACGCTTACGTTGATCACCTGTTCGGTTATATCAATGTCAAAAACCTCACGCCGCTCAAGCTGGTGATTAACTCCGGGAATGGCGCAGCGGGTCCGGTGGTGGACGCCATTGAAGCCCGCTTTAAAGCCCTTGGCGCACCCGTGGAATTAATCAAAGTGCACAACACGCCGGACGGCAATTTCCCCAACGGTATTCCTAACCCGCTACTGCCGGAATGCCGCGACGACACCCGCAATGCGGTCATCAAACACGGCGCGGATATGGGCATTGCCTTTGATGGCGATTTTGACCGCTGCTTCCTGTTTGACGAAAAAGGGCAGTTTATCGAAGGCTACTACATTGTCGGCCTGCTGGCAGAAGCGTTCCTCGAAAAAAATCCCGGCGCGAAGATCATCCACGATCCACGTCTCTCCTGGAATACCGTTGATGTGGTGACCGCCGCGGGCGGCACTCCGGTGATGTCGAAAACCGGACACGCCTTTATTAAAGAACGTATGCGCAAGGAAGACGCCATCTACGGTGGCGAAATGAGCGCTCACCATTACTTCCGTGATTTCGCTTACTGCGACAGCGGCATGATCCCGTGGCTGCTGGTCGCCGAACTGGTGTGCCTGAAAGGAAAAACGCTGGGCGAACTGGTGCGCGACCGGATGGCAGCGTTTCCGGCAAGCGGTGAGATCAACAGCAAACTGGCGCAACCCGTTGAGGCGATTAATCGCGTCGAACAGCATTTTAGCCGTGAGGCGCTGGCGGTGGATCGTACCGATGGCATCAGCATGACCTTTGCCGACTGGCGCTTTAACCTGCGCACCTCCAACACCGAACCGGTGGTGCGGTTGAATGTGGAATCGCGCGGTGATGTGCCGCTGATGGAAGCGCGAACGCGAACTCTGCTGACGTTGCTGAATGAGTAATGTCGGATCTTCCCTTACCCCACTGCGGGTAAGGGGCTAATAACAGGAACAACGATGACAAATCTAAAAAAGCGCGAGCGAGCGAAAACCAATGCATCGTTAATCTCTATGGTGCAACGCTTTTCAGATATCACCATCATGTTTGCCGGACTATGGCTGGTTTGCGAAGTCAGCGGACTGTCATTCCTCTACATGCACCTGTTGGTGGCGCTGATTACGCTGGTGGTGTTCCAGATGCTGGGCGGCATCACCGATTTTTATCGCTCATGGCGCGGTGTTCGGGCAGCGACAGAATTTGCCCTGTTGCTACAAAACTGGACCTTAAGCGTGATTTTCAGCGCCGGACTGGTGGCGTTCAATAATGATTTCGACACGCAACTGAAAATCTGGCTGGCGTGGTATGGGCTGACCAGTATCGGACTGGTGGTTTGCCGTTCATGTATTCGCATTGGGGCGGGCTGGCTGCGTAATCATGGCTATAACAAGCGCATGGTCGCGGTGGCGGGGGATTTAGCCGCCGGACAAATGCTGATGGAGAGCTTCCGTAATCAGCCGTGGTTAGGGTTTGAAGTGGTGGGCGTTTACCACGACCCGAAACCGGGCGGCGTTTCTAACGACTGGGCGGGCAATCTGCAACAGCTGGTCGAGGATGCTAAAGCGGGCAAGATTCATAACGTCTATATCGCGATGCAAATGTGCGACGGCGCGCGAGTGAAAAAACTGGTCCATCAACTGGCGGACACCACCTGTTCGGTGCTGCTGATCCCCGATGTCTTTACCTTCAATATTCTCCATTCACGTCTCGAAGAGATGAACGGCGTTCCGGTGGTGCCGCTGTATGACACGCCGCTTTCCGGGGTTAACCGCCTGCTAAAACGTGCGGAAGACATTGTGCTGGCGACGCTTATCCTGCTGCTGATCTCCCCGGTGCTGTGCTGCATTGCGCTGGCGGTGAAACTCAGTTCACCTGGGCCGGTTATTTTCCGCCAGACTCGCTACGGCATGGATGGCAAGCCGATCAAAGTGTGGAAGTTCCGTTCCATGAAAGTGATGGAGAACGACAAAGTGGTGACCCAGGCGACGCAGAACGATCCGCGCGTCACTAAAGTGGGGAACTTTCTGCGCCGCACCTCGCTGGACGAATTGCCGCAGTTTATCAATGTGCTGACCGGGGGGATGTCGATTGTCGGTCCACGTCCACACGCGGTGGCGCATAACGAACAGTATCGCCAGCTCATTGAAGGCTACATGCTGCGTCATAAAGTGAAACCCGGCATTACCGGCTGGGCGCAGATTAATGGCTGGCGCGGCGAAACCGACACGCTGGAGAAAATGGAAAAACGCGTCGAGTTCGACCTTGAGTACATCCGCGAATGGAGCGTCTGGTTCGATATCAAAATCGTTTTCCTGACGGTATTCAAAGGCTTCGTTAACAAAGCGGCATATTGATATGAGCTTACGTGAAAAAACCATCAGCGGCGCGAAGTGGTCGGCGATAGCCACGGTGATCATCATCGGCCTCGGGCTGGTGCAGATGACCGTGCTGGCGCGGATTATCGACAACCACCAGTTCGGTTTGCTTACCGTGTCGCTGGTGATCATCGCGCTGGCAGATACGCTTTCTGACTTCGGTATCGCTAACTCGATTATTCAGCGAAAAGAAATCAGCCACCTTGAACTCACCACGCTGTACTGGCTGAACGTCGGGCTGGGGCTTGTGGTGTGCGTGGCGGTGTTTTTGTTGAGTGATGCCATTGGCGACGTGCTGAATAACCCGGACCTGGCACCGTTGATTAAAACATTGTCGCTGGCGTTTGTGGTGATCCCCCACGGGCAACAGTTCCGCGCGTTGATGCAGAAGGAGCTGGAGTTCAACAAAATCGGCATGATCGAAACCAGCGCGGTACTGGTGGGCTTCACTTTTACGGTGGTTAGCGCCCATTTCTGGCCGCTGGCGATGACCGCGATCCTCGGTTATCTGGTCAATAGTGCGGTAAGAACGCTGCTGTTTGGCTACTTTGGCCGCAAAATTTATCGCCCCGGTCTGCACTTCTCGCTGGTGTCGGTGGCACCGAACTTACGCTTTGGTGCCTGGCTGACGGCGGACAGCATCATCAACTATCTCAACACCAACCTTTCAACGCTGGTGCTGGCGCGTATTCTCGGCGCGGGCGTGGCCGGGGGATACAACCTGGCGTACAACGTGGCCGTTGTGCCGCCGATGAAGCTGAACCCGATCATCACCCGTGTGTTGTTTCCGGCATTCGCCAAAATTCAGGACGACACCGAAAAGCTGCGCGTCAACTTCTACAAGCTGCTGTCGGTGGTGGGGATTATTAACTTTCCAGCGCTGCTGGGGCTGATGGTGGTGTCGAATAACTTCGTACCGCTGGTATTCGGCGAAAAGTGGAACAGCATTATTCCGGTGCTGCAATTGCTGTGTATTGTGGGTCTGCTGCGCTCCGTGGGTAACCCGATTGGTTCGCTGCTGATGGCGAAAGCGCGGGTCGACATCAGCTTTAAATTCAACGTATTCAAAACCTTTCTGTTTATTCCGGCGATTGTTATTGGTGGGCAGATGGCGGGCGCAATCGGCGTCACGCTCGGTTTCCTGCTGGTGCAGATTATCAACACCATTCTGAGTTACTTCGTGATGATTAAACCGGTTCTTGGTTCCAGTTATCGCCAGTACATCCTGAGTTTGTGGCTGCCGTTTTATCTCTCGCTGCCGACGCTGGTGGTCAGTTATGTGCTGGGCATTGTGCTGAAAGGGCAACTGGCGCTGGGGATGCTGCTGGCGGTGCAAATAGCCGCGGGCGTGCTGGCGTTTGTGGTGATGATTGTGCTGTCGCGCCATCCGCTGGTGGTGGAAGTGAAGCGTCAGTTTTGTCGCAGCGAAAAAATGAAAATGCTTTTACGGGCGGGGTGAGTTGTTGTTTTCGGTTCCGACAACGGTTGCCGGGTGCAGCGTAAAACGCCTTATCCATCCTACGGTTCTGTGCTCGGGACCTGTAGGCCTGATAAGACGCGTCAGCGTCGCATCAGGCACTGAATGCCGGATGCGGCGTGAACGCCTTATCCGGCCTACGGTTCTGTGCTCGGGTCTTGTAGGCCTGATAAGACGCGTCAGCGTCGCATCAGGCACTGAATGCCGGATGCGGCGTGAACGCCTTATCCGGCCTACGGTTCTGTGCTCGGGTCTTGTAGGCCTGATAAGACGCGTCAGCGTCGCATCAGGCACTGAATGCCGGATGCGGCGTGAACGCCTTATCCGGCCTACGGTTCTGTGCTCGGGTCTTGTAGGCCTGATAAGACGCGTCAGCGTCGCATCAGGCACTGAATGCCGGATGCGGCGTGAACGCCTTATCCGGCCTACGGTTCTGTGCTCGGGTCTTGTAGGCCTGATAAGACGCGCCAGCGTCGCATCAGGCAAAAAACGGCAACGAACAAAACAAACGCAGCCTCACCTGGCATCAAATTTATGAGGAAAAAATGAAATTACTTATTCTGGGCAACCACACTTGCGGCAATCGTGGCGACAGCGCCATCTTGCGTGGCTTACTTGATGCCATCAACATCCTCAATCCACACGCCGAAGTGGACGTGATGAGCCGCTATCCGGTCAGTTCTTCCTGGCTGCTCAACCGCCCGGTAATGGGCGATCCGCTGTTCCTGCAAATGAAACAACACAACAGCGCGGCGGGCGTTGTCGGGCGCGTTAAAAAAGTCCTCCGTCGCCGCTACCAGCATCAGGTATTGCTCTCACGCGTCACCGACACTGGCAAGCTGCGTAATATCGCCATCGCCCAGGGATTCACCGACTTCGTGCGCTTGCTGTCAGGTTACGACGCCATTATTCAGGTCGGCGGATCGTTTTTTGTCGATCTCTATGGTGTGCCGCAGTTTGAACACGCACTTTGCACGTTTATGGCGAAAAAGCCGCTGTTTATGATTGGTCACAGCGTCGGTCCCTTCCAGGATGAGCAATTTAACCAACTGGCGAACTACGTTTTTGGTCACTGCGATGCGTTGATCCTGCGCGAATCGGTCAGCCTTGATTTGATGAAACGCAGCAATATCACCACTGCAAAAGTTGAACATGGCGTCGATACCGCGTGGCTGGTCGATCACCACACAGAAGATTTCACCGCCAGCTATGCCGTCCAACACTGGCTGGACGTTGCCGCACAACAGAAAACGGTGGCAATTACCCTGCGCGAACTGGCACCGTTCGACAAACGCCTCGGCACCACTCAACAAGCGTATGAAAAAGCCTTTGCCGGGGTGGTCAATCGCATTCTCGACGGAGGCTATCAGGTCATTGCGCTCTCCACCTGTACGGGCATCGACAGCTATAACAAAGACGACCGCATGGTAGCGCTCAATCTGCGCCAGCACATCAGCGATCCTGCCCGTTACCACGTAGTGATGGATGAACTCAACGATCTGGAAATGGGCAAAATTCTCGGGGCCTGTGAACTCACCGTCGGTACGCGCCTGCACTCCGCCATTATCTCGATGAATTTTGCCACTCCGGCAATTGCCATCAACTACGAACATAAATCCGCCGGGATTATGCAACAACTGGGGCTGCCAGAGATGGCGATTGATATCCGTCATTTACTGGACGGCAGCTTGCAAGCGATGGTTGCGGATACCTTAGGCCAACTTCCGGCGCTGAACGCGCGACTTAACGAAGCCGTCAGTCGTGAACGTCAGACGGGAATGCAGATGGTGCAATCTGTGCTTGAGCGCATCGGGGAGGCGAAATGAAGGTCGGCTTCTTTTTACTGAAATTTCCGCTGTCGTCGGAAACCTTCGTCCTCAATCAAATTACCGCGTTTATTGATATGGGATTTGAGGTGGAGATCGTCGCGTTGCAAAAAGGCGATACAGAGAACACCCACGCGGCATGGACGAAATACAACCTTGCCGCCAGAACCCGCTGGTTACAGGACGAACCTACGGGCAAAGTGGCGAAACTGCGCCACCGCGCCAGCCAGACGTTACGCGGCATACATCGTAAAAATACCTGGCAGGCGCTCAACCTCAAACGCTATGGTGCCGAGTCGCGGAACCTGATTTTGTCTGCCATTTGCGGCCAGGTCGTAGCACCGCTTCATGCCGATGTCTTTATCGCTCACTTTGGTCCCGCAGGGGTAACCGCAGCAAAACTCCGCGAACTGGGTGTCATTCGCGGCAAAATTGCCACTATCTTCCACGGTATTGATATCTCCAGTCGGGAGGTGCTCAACCATTACACTCCCGAATATCAGCAACTGTTCCGCCGCGGCGATCTGATGCTACCAATAAGCGATCTGTGGGCCGGAAGGCTGCAAAAAATGGGCTGCCCGAGGGAAAAAATCGCCGTATCGCGCATGGGCGTGGACATGACGCGTTTTAGCCCGCGTCCGGTGAAAGCGCCCGCAACGCCGCTGGAAATCATCTCCGTCGCACGCTTAACCGAAAAAAAAGGCCTGCATGTGGCGATCGAAGCCTGCCGTCAGTTGAAAGAGCAGGGCATGGCATTTCGCTATCGCATCCTCGGCATTGGCCCGTGGGAACGACGCCTGCGCACCCTCATCGAACAATATCAACTGGAAGATGTGGTAGATATGCCGGGCTTTAAACCGAGCCATGAAGTGAAAGAGATGCTCGATGACGCGGATGTCTTCCTGTTGCCATCGGTAACGGGCGCGGATGGCGATATGGAAGGTATTCCGGTGGCACTAATGGAAGCGATGGCGGTCGGCATTCCGGTGGTTTCTACTCTGCATAGCGGAATACCTGAATTGGTGGAGGCCGATAAATCCGGCTGGCTGGTGCCTGAGAACGATGCTCGCGCTCTGGCACAACGTCTGGCGACGTTTAGCCAACTGGACACCGACGAACTGGCTCCGGTCGTCAAACGTGCGCGCGAAAAAGTCGAACACGATTTTAACCAGCAGGTGATCAATCGAGAACTCGCCAGCTTGCTGCAGGCTTTATAGAGGAGAACGCATGCCATTTAAAAAACTCTCCCGACGCACCTTCCTGACGGCAAGCTCGGCGCTTGCCTTCCTCCATACCCCTTTCGCTCGCGCACTTCCGGCCCGACAAAGCGTTAACATTAACGACTACAATCCACACGACTGGATCGCCTCATTTAAACAAGCCTTCAGCGAAGGGCAAACGGTCGTCGTGCCTGCCGGATTGGCTTGTGACAATATCAACACCGGCATCTTTATCCCTCCCGGTAAAACGTTACACATCCTTGGAAGCCTGCGCGGCAATGGCAGAGGGCGATTTGTCTTACAGGACGGCAGCCAGGTGACAGGGGAGGAGGGCAGCAGTATGCATAACATCACCCTGGATGTGCGCGGCTCTGACTGCACCATCAAAGGTCTGGCGATGAGCGGCTTTGGCCCGGTAACGCAGATTTATATCGGCGGCAAAAACAAACGGGTCATGCGCAACCTGACCATCGATAACCTCACTGTCAGCCACGCTAATTACGCCATCTTACGCCAGGGATTTCATAACCAGATAATCGGTGCCAACATCACCAACTGTAAGTTCAGCGACTTACAGGGCGACGCCATTGAATGGAACGTGGCAATTAACGACAGTGATATTTTGATCTCCGACCATGTCATCGAGCGCATCAACTGTACTAACGGCAAAATCAACTGGGGCATCGGCATAGGCCTTGCGGGAAGTACCTACAATAACAATTACCCGGAAGACCAGGCAGTGAAAAACTTTGTTGTGGCGAATATCACAGGATCGGATTGTCGGCAGTTGATCCATGTTGAAAATGGTAAACATTTTGTTATTCGTAATATCAAAGCCAGCAATATCACGCCGGATTTCAGTAAGAAAGCAGGTATTGATAACGCGACGGTCGCTATTTACGGTTGTGACAATTTCGTGATTGATAATATTGAAATGATTAATAGCGCCGGGATGTTAATCGGCTATGGGGTAATTAAAGGCAAATATCTCTCGATACCGCAAAATTTCCGAGTGAATAATATTCAGCTGGATAACACCCATCTTGCTTATAAATTGCGCGGTATCCAAATCTCCGCCGGGAATGCTGTCTCCTTTGTGGCGCTGACTAACATTGAGATGAAGCGTGCCTCGCTTGAGCTACACAACAAACCGCAACATCTTTTTATGCGAAATATCAAGGTGATGCAGGAATCCTCAGTTGGACCCGCATTGAGCATGAACTTCGACATGCGCAAAGACGTTCGCGGCGTGTTTATGGCGAAAAAAGAAACACTGCTGTCTCTTGCAAATGTTCATGCGGTGAATGAAAGAGGGCAAAGCTCCGTCGATATCGACAGGATTAATCACCATATTGTTAATGTGGAAAAGATTAACTTTAGATTGCCGGAACGGAGAGAGTAGATTTGCGACCATTCATAAACTTACTGGATATAATGTTCTAAAAGATTATAATCCTCACACTAACTGTTAAAGCTGGGGCTGGGCAGCATTGACTACTCAGGGAAGGTACTCATCTTTATCTTGTGTTTCTTACGTAACAACCAGACTAAAGTGATTTATGAACGATAACGTTTTGCTCATAGGAGCTTCCGGATTCGTAGGAACCCGACTACTTGAAACGGCAATTGCTGACTTTAATATCAAGAACCTGGACAAACAGCAGAGCCACTTTTATCCAGAAATCACACAGATTGGTGATGTTCGTGATCAACAGGCACTCGACCAGGCGTTAGCCGGTTTTGACACTGTTGTGCTACTGGCAGCGGAACACCGCGATGACGTCAGCCCTACTTCTCTCTATTATGATGTCAACGTTCAGGGTACCCGCAATGTGCTGGCGGCCATGGAAAAAAATGGCGTTAAAAATATCATCTTTACCAGTTCCGTTGCTGTTTATGGTTTGAACAAACACAACCCTGACGAAAACCATCCACACGATCCTTTCAACCACTACGGCAAAAGTAAGTGGCAGGCAGAGGAAGTGCTGCGTGAATGGTATAACAAAGCACCAACAGAACGTTCATTAACCATCATCCGTCCTACCGTTATCTTCGGTGAACGGAACCGCGGTAACGTCTATAACTTGCTGAAACAGATCGCTGGCGGCAAGTTTATGATGGTGGGCGCAGGGACTAACTATAAGTCCATGGCTTATGTTGGAAACATTGTTGAGTTTATCAAGTACAAACTGAAGAATGTTGCCGCAGGTTACGAGGTTTATAACTACGTTGATAAGCCAGACCTGAACATGAACCAGTTGGTTGCTGAAGTTGAACAAAGCCTGAACAAAAAGATCCCTTCTATGCACTTGCCTTACCCACTAGGAATGCTGGGTGGATATTGCTTTGATATCCTGAGCAAAATTACGGGCAAAAAATACGCTGTCAGCTCTGTGCGCGTGAAAAAATTCTGCGCAACAACACAGTTTGACGCAACGAAAGTGCATTCTTCAGGTTTTGTGGCACCGTATACGCTGTCGCAAGGTCTGGATCGAACTCTGCAGTATGAATTCGTCCATGCCAAAAAAGACGACATAACGTTTGTTTCTGAGTAATGCAGACGAGTCAGAGAAAAAAGGACCAGGTTGGACTACGATTATTCGGAAAGAGGTACTGATTAAATTATCAGTATGTGGATTTCCGAGTAATCCGAGTAACCCAGATGCTGATGGTGTGTAGTGTTATCGTAAGGTTTAATCAAAGTTATGCGGAACTAAGCTTTGGTATATAGCCATAACGTTTGGCTAACCTATGGCAATAATTTACGCACTATCAGCCACTTAGAGGTAGGAAAAGAATGACGAATTTAAAAGCAGTTATACCGGTAGCAGGTCTTGGGATGCATATGTTGCCTGCCACTAAGGCGATTCCCAAAGAGATGCTACCGATCGTCGACAAGCCAATGATTCAGTACATTGTTGACGAGATTGTGGCTGCAGGGATCAAAGAAATCCTCCTGGTAACTCACGCGTCCAAGAACGCAGTCGAAAACCACTTCGACACCTCTTATGAATTAGAATCTCTCCTTGAACAGCGCGTGAAGCGTCAACTACTGGCGGAAGTACAATCTATCTGTCCGCCGGGCGTGACCATTATGAACGTGCGTCAGGGTGAACCTTTAGGTTTAGGCCACTCCATTTTATGTGCGCGACCTGCCATTGGTGACAATCCATTTGTCGTGGTGCTGCCAGACGTTGTGATCGACGACGCCAGCGCCGACCCGTTGCGTTACAACCTTGCTGCCATGATTGCGCGCTTCAATGAAACGGGCCGTAGCCAGGTGCTGGCAAAACGTATGCCGGGTGACCTCTCTGAATACTCCGTCATCCAGACCAAAGAACCGCTGGATCGTGAAGGTAAAGTCAGCCGCATTGTTGAATTTATCGAAAAACCGGATCAGCCGCAGACGCTGGACTCAGACATAATGGCCGTTGGTCGCTATGTGCTTTCTGCCGATATTTGGCCGGAACTTGAACGCACTCAGCCTGGTGCATGGGGACGTATTCAGCTGACTGATGCCATTGCTGAACTGGCGAAAAAACAGTCCGTTGATGCCATGCTGATGACAGGTGACAGCTACGACTGCGGTAAAAAAATGGGTTATATGCAGGCGTTTGTGAAGTATGGACTACGCAACTTGAAAGAAGGGGCGAAGTTCCGCAAAGGTATCGAGAAGCTGTTAAGCGAATAATGAAAATCTGACCGAATGTAACGGTTGATAAGAAAATTATAACGGCAGTGAAGATTTGTGGCGAAAGTAATTTGTTGCGAATATTCCTGCCGTTGTTTTATATAAACAATCAGAGTAACAACGAGTTAGCAATAGGATTTTAGTCAAAGTTTTCCAGGATTTTCCTTGTTTCCGGAGCGGATTGGTAAGACAATTAGCGTTTGAATTTTTCGGGTTTAGCGCGAGTGGGTAACGCTCGTCACATCGTAGACATGCATGCAGTGCTCTGGTAGCTGTAAAGCCAGGGGCGGTAGCGTGTGTTAATACCTCTATTAATCAAGTTAAGAGCGGCTCATTTAACAGCATGCTCTGATGTAATATGGAATAAAAAAGTGAAGATACTTGTTACTGGTGGCGCAGGATTTATTGGTTCTGCTGTAGTTCGTCACATTATAAATAATACGCAGGATAGTGTTGTTAATGTCGATAAATTAACGTACGCCGGAAACCTGGAATCACTTGCTGATGTTTCTGATTCTGAACGATATGTTTTTGAACATGCGGATATTTGCGATGCTGCTGCAATGGCGCGGATTTTTGCTCAGCATCAGCCGGATGCAGTGATGCACCTGGCTGCTGAAAGCCATGTGGATCGTTCCATTACAGGCCCTGCGGCATTTATTGAAACCAATATTGTTGGTACTTATGTCCTTTTGGAAGCCGCTCGCAATTACTGGTCTGCTCTTGATAGCGACAAGAAAAATTGCTTCCGTTTTCATCATATTTCTACTGATGAAGTCTATGGTGATTTGCCTCATCCTGACGAAGTAAATAATAAAGAAAGATTACCGTTATTTACTGAGACGACAGCTTACGCGCCAAGTAGCCCATATTCTGCTTCTAAAGCATCCAGCGATCATTTAGTTCGCGCCTGGAAACGTACCTATGGTTTACCGACCATTGTGACTAACTGTTCGAATAACTACGGCCCTTATCACTTTCCGGAAAAATTGATTCCACTAGTAATTCTTAATGCTCTGGAAGGTAAGGCATTACCTATTTATGGCAAAGGGGATCAAATTCGTGACTGGTTGTATGTTGAAGATCATGCGCGTGCGTTATATACCGTCGTAACCGAAGGTAAAGCGGGTGAAACTTATAACATCGGTGGACACAATGAAAAGAAAAACATCGATGTGGTACTCATTATTTGTGATTTGTTGGATGAGATTGTACCGAAAGAGAAATCTTACCGCGAGCAAATTACTTATGTTGCCGATCGTCCGGGACACGATCGCCGTTATGCGATTGATGCTGAGAAGATTAGCCGCGAATTGGGATGGAAACCACAGGAAACGTTTGAGAGCGGGATTCGTAAAACAGTGGAATGGTACCTGGCTAATGCAAAATGGGTCGAAAATGTGAAAAGTGGTGCCTATCAGTCATGGATTGCACAGAACTATGAGGGCCGCCAGTAATGAATATCCTCCTTTTCGGCAAAACAGGGCAGGTAGGTTGGGAACTACAGCGTGCTCTGGCACCTCTGGGTAATTTGATTGCTCTTGATGTCCACTCCACTGATTATTGTGGTGATTTTAGTAACCCTGAAGGTGTGGCTGAAACAGTCAAAAGAATTCGACCTGATGTTATTGTTAATGCTGCGGCTCACACCGCAGTAGATAAGGCTGAGTCAGAACCCGAATTTGCACAATTACTCAATGCGACTAGCGTTGAATCAATTGCAAAAGCGGCTAATGAAGTTGGGGCTTGGGTAACTCATTACTCAACTGACTACGTATTCCCTGGAAATGGCGACACGCCATGGCTGGAAACGGATGCAACCGCACCGCTAAATGTTTATGGTGAAACCAAGTTAGCTGGAGAAAAAGCATTACAAGAGCATTGTGCGAAGCACCTTATTTTCCGTACCAGCTGGGTATATGCAGGTAAAGGAAACAATTTTGCCAAGACAATGTTACGTCTGGCAAAAGAGCGCGAAGAATTAGCTGTCATTAACGATCAGTTTGGTGCACCAACAGGTGCTGAACTGCTGGCTGATTGTACGGCACATGCTATTCGTATTGCACTGAATAAGCCAGAAGTCGCTGGTTTGTACCATTTGGTTGCCAGTGGTACCACAACCTGGCACGATTATGCTGCGCTGGTTTTTGAAGAGGCGCGCAAAGCAGGCATTCCCCTTGCACTCAACAAGCTCAACGCAGTACCAACAACAGCCTATCCTACACCAGCTCGTCGTCCACATAACTCTCGCCTTAATACAGAAAAATTTCAGCAGAATTTTGCGCTTGTCTTGCCTGACTGGCAGGTTGGTGTGAAACGCATGCTCAACGAATTATTTACGACTACAGCAATTTAATAGTTTTTGCATCTTGTTCGTGATGGTGGAACAAGATGAATTAAAAGGAATGATGAAATGAAAACGCGTAAAGGTATTATTTTAGCGGGTGGTTCTGGTACTCGTCTTTATCCTGTGACTATGGCTGTCAGTAAACAGCTGTTACCGATTTATGATAAACCGATGATCTATTACCCGCTTTCTACACTGATGTTAGCGGGTATTCGCGATATTCTGATTATCAGTACGCCACAGGATACTCCTCGTTTTCAACAACTGTTGGGTGACGGGAGCCAGTGGGGGCTAAATCTTCAGTACAAAGTGCAACCGAGTCCAGATGGTCTTGCGCAGGCATTTATCATCGGTGAAGAGTTTATCGGTGGTGATGATTGTGCTTTGGTTCTAGGTGATAATATCTTTTACGGTCACGATCTGCCGAAGTTAATGGATGTCGCTGTTAACAAAGAAAGTGGTGCAACGGTATTTGCCTATCACGTTAATGATCCTGAACGCTACGGTGTCGTTGAGTTTGATAAAAACGGTACGGCAATTAGTCTGGAAGAAAAACCGTTACAACCAAAAAGTAATTTTGCGGTAACCGGGCTTTATTTCTATGATAACGACGTTGTTGAAATGGCGAAAAACCTTAAGCCTTCTGCCCGCGGTGAACTGGAAATTACCGATATTAACCGTATCTATATGGAACAGGGGCATTTATCCGTTGCCATGATGGGGCGTGGATATGCATGGCTGGACACGGGGACACATCAAAGTCTGATTGAGGCTAGCAACTTCATTGCTACGATTGAAGAGCGTCAGGGTCTGAAAGTTTCCTGCCCGGAAGAAATTGCTTACCGTAAAGGCTTTATTGACGGTGAACGTATAAAAACTTTGGCCGAGCCATTAAAGAAAAATGCATACGGACAATACCTGTTGAAAATGATTAACGGTTATTAAGCAGAGAAAATAAATGAATGTAAAAAATTTCCCCTTACAAAAATATGGAGATGAACGTGGCTTACTTATTGCTATTGAAGAGCAAAAAGATATACCATTTTCGATAAAACGGATTTATTATATTTTCGATACATTAAAAGGAGTTAGGCGCGGGTTTCACGCACATAAAGTTACACGGCAAGTAGCTATTGTGGTTCGTGGTAGTTGTAAATTCCTAATGGATGATGGCCATCAGAAAGTAAATGTTGAGCTTCAGGAATCATCTCAAGGACTACTAATTGAACCCTTAATATGGCATGAAATGTATGATTTTAGTGATGATTGCGTACTAATGGTAATAGCAGATGATTTTTACAATGAGTCTGATTACATACGTGACTATAATGATTTTCTAAAAATGATTAGCAAAGATGATAATACACAAATTAAGTGACGTGCAAACCACTAATATTGGAGAGGATACTACCATCTGGCAATTCGTTGTTATTTTGGCTGGTGCAGTGATTGGCAGAAATTGTAATATTTGTGCAAATGTATTAGTGGAGAATGATGTCATAATCGGAGATAATGTAACAATTAAAAGTGGTGTTTATATTTGGGATGGTGTTATTCTTGAGGATAACGTATTTATAGGGCCTTGTGTAGCATTTACTAATGATAAATACCCACGTTCAAAAGAGTATCCAAATGTCTTCTTAAAAACTCGCGTGAAGAAAGGTGCCTCTATTGGTGCAAATGCAACTATTCTACCAGGTATAGAAATAGGTGAGGGCGCTATTATCGGTGCTGGAAGCGTGGTTACGAAAGATGTACCTCCATATTCTATAGTGACTGGCAACCCCGCAAAATTAATTAAAATGATTGAAAGGAAATGAAATTATGAAAGAGATAAAATTTCTTGATTTATATAAAATTAATGAACGATATCAGAAAGAGTTATCCGAAGCATGTTTGAAAGTAATTAATTCCGGATGGTATATCATGGGGAATGAATTAAGTACTTTTGAGCATGATTTTGCAGAGTATTGCGGAGTTGAACATTGCATCGGGGTAGCTAATGGATTAGACGCCCTTAACTTGGTTCTGCGAGCATGGAAGGAACTAAGGTATATAAAAGAAGGCGATGAGATTATCGTGCCAGCAAATACTTATATAGCGTCCATACTTGCAATAACAGAGAATAACCTTGTCCCTGTTTTAATTGAACCAAGTGTTGATACATATAATATAGATGTGTCATTGATCGAGAAACATATAAACCCAAAAACAAAAGCTATATTGCCTGTGCATCTTTATGGTCAATTGTGTGATATGGAAACCATAATGAAAATAGCACGTAAACATAATTTGTTGGTTCTGGAGGATTGTGCTCAATCTCATGGGGCTCATATAAATGGAGTAAAAGCCGGGGCTTGGGGAAATGCAGCCGGGTTTAGTTTTTATCCAGGAAAAAACTTAGGTGCAATAGGTGATGCTGGTGCTATAACAACTAATGATCCTATTCTTGCACAGGTATTAAGAGCATTAAGGAACTATGGCTCAAATAAGAAATATGAAAACATATATAAAGGATTAAATAGTCGGTTGGATGAAATGCAGGCTGCATTTCTTAATGTCAAATTAAAATACCTTGATAAAGATACAATTATTCGAAGAGAAATAGCAAAAAAATATATCAAAGAAATCAACAATAAAAATATTATTGTTCCAAGAGTATTAAATTTTGATGCGCATGTATGGCATTTGTTTGTAATTAGAACAAGTTACAGGGATCATTTGCAACAATATTTGAACAACAACTGTATACAGACCTTGATTCATTATCCTATTCCACCGCATAAACAAAAAGCATACTCTGAATGTGCGGATTTGAAATTGCCAATTTCAGAACAACTCCATAATGAAGTTTTGTCACTCCCCATAAGTCCTGTGATGAGTCATGATGAGGTAGAATATGTTATCAATGTATTGAATCGATATAATAATGAAACGCTTTTTTAAAGTTGCAATCTTATCTGCAATATTTACATTTCTAAAAATGATTGCTGGCTTTATAGTCGGCAAAGTTATTGCTATATATACCGGTCCATCAGGTATCGCTATGTTAGGACAGGTACAAAGCCTAATGAATATTTCTGTAGGTGTTGCAACATCTCCTGTTGGAAATGGATTAGTTCGTTATACAGCAGAAAATTGGGATGGAGGTAAAGGGAAATGTAAATGTGCACCGTGGTGGAGTAGCTGTATTCGAGTCGCGATAATAATTTTATTAGTATTTGCTCCTTTAGGCTTCATATTTTCTAAATCAATATCGTTGATTCTATTTGATCAGATTCATTATAATTGGCTTATACAAGTGGCAGTATGTATTCTGCCATTATCTGTAATCGGGATAATAATATCATCTGTAATTAATGGACAACAAAATTATCGACAGTACATATTATTAGGTATGCTATCTGTTATAATATCAACATTAGTTGTTATTTTTTTTGTTATTTACTTCGGTCTTAATGGCGCTTTATTAGCTATTATTCTTTATACGGCAATATCTGGCGTTGTGATGATTACCTTTTGTTTCAGAGAGTCTTGGTTTAAAATAAAATATTGGCATGTTGAAATTAAAAAATATCATTTAATATCTGTAATAAATTACACAATGATGGCTTTAATTACTGCCTCTGCAATGCCTTTAGCTCTTTTAATTGTTCGTAAATTGCTTATAAACGACATCGGTTGGGCTGGAGCTGGATATTGGCAAGCTGTCTGGAAAATCTCAGAAGTATATCTAGGTATAATTACTATTGCGCTAACTACTTACTTGTTACCGCAATTATCGGTCATAAAAGAGAGTGTGCTTATTAAGAAAGAGATTAATTTACTATCCCCATATATTATATCTGTTGCTGTTTTTCTTGCTGTTTCAATTTACATTTTACGTGATGTATGTCTTAGTGTTCTTTTTACACAAGATTTTTATTCAGCTAGAGACTTATTTTTATATCAGTTAGTCGGGGATGTTTTTAAAGTTGCAGGTTTTTTATATGCATACCCAATGATAGTACAAGCAAGAACCAAGATTTATATCTCACTGGAAATCTTTATCTCCTCAATTATGGTATTTTTTAGCTATATATTTATAAAGTATTATAATGTACAAGGAGCAAATATTGCATATATGTTAACTTATTTTATTTATTTTGTGATGGCATTTATATTCACAAATTATATTAATATAAACATGAAAAAAGCATAATTTGAAGGTTTTATGAAAATAGTTATACCTGTGTTTGGCTTCGGTAAGTCTGGTGGTGAGCGGGTTTTATCAAAATTATCTTCGGAGTTAGTTAAAATTGGATGTTATGTATATTTTGTAACATTGAAAAGTTCGGAGGAAATTTATTATAAAACTGATGCAGAAATTGTATTTTGTAATTGTTCCACTAAAAAAAATAAGGTTCTTAAATTCCTAAATAATAATTATTTACTTTATAAGAAATGTAAGGAATTAAAACCTGATTGCATAATTGCTAATTTTCACTTGACGGCTTTTTTGGTTTTTCTCTTACCAAGATCAATACGGAAATATTATTATATTCAAGCTTACGAAGTTGTATTTTATAAATCAATAATACGCAAGTTAATAGCATTGATTACATATTGTTTACCAATTAAAAAAATAATAAATCACCGAGATTTATTGCCTAAGATATTAAATAATCATATAGGAATAATTCCTGCAGGTATCGATCAAACTATATTTTACCCTCGTAATTATTCTGGGGTAAAAAAAAATATAGGAGTGGTGGGTAGAAAGGAAATACACAAGGGAACAAAAAATATAATCGATGCATTAATAAACTGGGAGCAAAAACATTTGATAACTTTTAATATAGCTCTCTATTTAAGTAAAGATGATGAAGTAAAATTAAAAGAGCATGATGTAGACTACAATTTTTATCCTATATATGACGATATCCAGCTTGCAAAATTTTACAGAGTGAATGATTTAGTTATTGCGACGGGATTGGTTGAAGATGGCGCGTTTCATTACCCTTGTGCTGAAGCTATGTCATGTGGTTGCGCAGTAATATCTAATTACGCACCGCTAGCTGACACTAATAGTACGTTAAAAATTCCTACCTTTACAATAGAAAATCTTATAAACAGGTTAAATTATTATATGGATATGTCTGATGAGGAAATTTTTTCTGAGATAAAAATGAATTTTTCTCATGTGAAGGAACATGACTGGGAAATAGTTGGTCGTAATTTCTATGAAATTATTAAAAATAACTAAAGGATTCGGATTGTGAATGTAATAAAAACCAAAATTAAAGATCTTTTAATTATTGAGCCCAAGGTGTTTTTGGATGACAGAGGCTTTTTTATGGAAAGCTATAACCATGCAAAATTTGTGAATGCCATAGGCAAAAATATTGAATTTGTGCAAGATAATCATTCTAAGTCCAGCAAGGGGGTTTTGAGAGGGCTTCATTATCAAACTTATCCTTACGCACAAGGTAAACTAGTTAGATGTACATTGGGCGAAGTCTTTGATGTCGCGGTTGATATGAGAAAAGATTCTCTAACGTATGGAGAATGGGTTGCAGTTCTTCTTTCTTCGTCAAATAAACGACAATTTTGGATACCTGAAGGCTTTGCACACGGTTTCTTGGTTTTGAGTGATGAAGCTGAATTTATGTATAAAACAACAAATTATTATAATCCTGGCGCAGAGAATGGAATCAGATGGAATGATCCTATAATAAACATAAAATGGCCTTCAGTGGATGAGTTGATTTTATCAGAAAAAGATAAAAATTTACCTTTTTTTAATAGCTAATCATTTTATAATATTGTGGTTAAAAGTGAAAAATATCGTCGCTGGTAATAAAAAGATCTTAGGCGTTGTTGTATTATTTGAACCAGATATCCATCATTTACAAAAATTATTTGATAGTGTAAGTAATCAAGTAAATGCCGTGATTTTTGTAGATAATTCTAAAGTAAGCAACCTTGACATAATAAACAATTTGCGGGAGTATTCTTCTATACCAGTCATATATAAATACCTAAACGATAATAAGGGAATAGCAATTGCTCAAAACATTGGTATCCAGTATTGTCTGGTCGAGAATTATTCTCATGTGCTTTTACTGGACCAAGACAGCATACTGCCGGATACTATGGTCGATAAATTATTTCAAGCAGAGTATAACTTAATAAGTGCTGGTAAGAATGTCGGTGCAGTAGGGCCTTCATACATTGATGTTAAAACAGGGGTTTTGTCAGGTGCCATTTCATGTAACCTATTTGGAAAGAAGATAAAGCCCCTTAATAAAAATAGTATTGAAACTACAGATTATTTAATATCTTCAGGTACGTTGATTCGTAATAAAATACTAAAAAAAATAGGTGTTATGGATGAAAAACTTTTCATAGATTTAGTTGATTCTGAGTGGTGTGAAAGGTCACGGATGATGGGCTTTGATTGCTATATTGTTGGTAATGCTATTTTGGAGCATAGCATAGGAGATAGCAGCACAACTTTTATGGGTAAAAACGTCACAATACATAATGATATTAGACACTATTACATGGTAAGGAATTCTTTATATCTTATACTCTATAAGAAAATAAGCATACGCTATAAAATGTTTTTATTAACTAGATTACCACCCTTTGTGTTATTACATTTATTATTATCAAAAAATAAGAAAACGAAAATTAGTCTGTTTTATTCAGCAATAATTGACGGTTTAATGAAAAAAATGTATAAATGTAGCTTCAAATGTTAATGGTATGTGATTTGCAACATCAAACCTTAAAAGAATATTATGAATATATATTTGTTTATTTTTTCATTATTGCTCTTACTTTCGTATCCGAAAGATCTAAAGCAATTTTTTTACCCAACAGTGATTATACTATTTTTATTCTCTTCATTTAGAGGAATTGAAGTCGATCGTGATCATGCAAATTATATTGAACTAATAACCTTAGCTTCTAATAATTTAAGTTACCCTATTGAGCCAGGATTTAAAATACTAAGTTTTATATCTGTAAATATTTTTGGTGGGTATTTTTTTGTCTTCTTGGCTTTTGCGTTTATTTCTATTTATTACAAGGCTAAGGCAATAAGGCTAATTTCGCCTTATCCCATGTTGTCGTTATTGTTACTATTCTCTAATGTCTATTTATTGCATGATTTTACACAGATCAGAGCGGCTGCAGCTGGGGCGATAAGTTGCTATGCTCTCACACATTTAATAAAGGATAATAAAAATAAATTTTTGCTTTATATTGTATTTGCCAGCATTTTTCACTATTCTGCATTAGTTTTTCTTATCGCGCTACTTTTCAAAAAAAACAATATTTCCTTACTCTTTATAATTATGTATTTATTATCTTTATCTGGCTGCTATTTATTATACTACTTAAATATCAATCTATTAAATATTATCAATTTTATCAATATACCCTATATTAAAAATAAATATCTGGAATATGCCATGTCAGTATTTACAGATGAATATGTCAAAGTTAATGTTTATTCCTTTGTACAGCTTAGTCATATATTTATATCTTTGTTTTTGCTCCTTTCATCGTATAGAATTAAATTTGATGCATCTGAGTTGATTTTACTCAAACTTTATTCATTGGCACCAATTTGTTTAGTTTTATTTTCGTTTGTGCCAGCATTTTCTTTGCGCATGAGTGAATTATTCTCAATTTTAGAGATTCTAATATTGCCTTTTTTTGTTAGAATGATTAAACAAAAATTTTGTATGAAGACTTTTATCGTTCTAGTTGCTACGGCAATGATTTACATACATCTTTTTCACGTAAATTTACTTAATCAATATAATATGAATTTTTAAATGTATTTTAATTAGTTGCCTTATTGGGGGAGGGTTCTATGATATCAGTTTGTATTGCAACATATAATGGTGCTGAATTTATATATCAACAAATATCCAGTATACTTTATCAATTAAATGCTGGGGATGAAATAATTATTTCTGATGATGGATCCACTGACAATACTTTAGAAATAATAGAAAGCTTTAATGATGGAAGAATAAAATTATATAATCACCAGAAGAAAGAAATTAAGGGTTCAAACGTCGAAAAAAATATTTCTTATGTGTCAAATAATATACAAAACGCCTTGTCTAAGGCTAAAGGTGATATTATATTTCTTGCTGATCAAGATGATATATGGTTAGAAGGGCGAATTGATAAAGTTAAGAAATATTTTACTGATAAACAAAAGCCAACAGTGGTTGTATGTGACTGCACTATTGTAGATGCAAATAATAATATTATAAAAAAATCATATTTTGAAACTATTAATCCTTCTTCTTCAATTTTAAACATAATAATCAAGAATCCTTACTTAGGATGCTGTATGTGCTTTAATAAGGCTTTAGTGGCAAAAATATTTCCTTTCCCATATTATTCACTTGGACATGATTTATGGATCGGTCTTATTGGTAAATTAACTGGTAATGTACATTTCATAGATGATCAATTAGTTTTGTACAGAAGACATGGCTTAACAGTAACAAAATCAGGTGGAACAAGTACAAACTCTCTCTGGTTTAAAATTAAATATAGAATTAAGTTGACGATGATTATTTTTCGTAAAGCATTAACCATTAATAAACACTAATGCCAATTATTTAATGAAGTCTATAGGATTAAATGTGAAAAAGAAATTGCTGATAGTCAATAAAATGTATTACCCTGATATTGGAGGGGTGGAAACGGTAGTAAAGCAATATGCTGAATATTTAACTCATTTTTTTGATGTTACTGTATTAGTTGTATCACCTAAATTTAATATTAAGAGTACTCTTGAAAATATAAATGAAGTTAAGGTCATTCGATGTTCTTCTTTTGGTACCTTTTTATCAATGCCTGTGTCATTTTCATTCTTAGTGAAACTATTTACTATAAAAAAAACGTTCGACTATATTCATTTTCATGAGCCTTTTCCCCTTGCAACACTATTTTCTATTTTTCCAAAAAAAAATAAATATATTGTTACTTGGCATAGTGATATTGTTCGCCAAAAATTTTTCAAGAAAGTAATTGGCTTGTTTCAACATTTGCTTTGTACTAAAGCAGATATAATATTGACTACGTCACCTAACTTAGCAACCAATTCAAATATTTTATCGCACTATAAAGATAAAATTGAGATATTACCTTTAAGTATTGATGAGAAAAATTATCCTTCAACATCGTATGCGCCTGGTAGATATCTACTTTACATTGGTAGACTAAGTTATTATAAAGGTTTACTAAATTTAATTGATAGCTACGAATTATCCTCTTCAGAGTATCCCTTGTATATTGTGGGTAATGGCGATCCAAGTATAATAAAGGATATAAAAACACGTCTTGCATCATCATCTAAAGAAATCGTTTTCATAAATAAGTACGTTTCTGAAGAAGAAAAGATTAACTATTTGAAAAATTGTCGTGCGTTAATTTTTCCTTCTACTCATAATAGTGAGGCATTTGGTATCATTCAACTTGAAGCCATGATCTTAGGAAAACCAGTTATTAATACTGCTCTTCCAACAGGAGTGCCGTGGGTAAGCATCCATGAAAAAACGGGATTAACAATTGAACCAGGAAATAATCAAGAGCTAGCAATGGCTATCAATAAATTAAATTCAAATCAACTTGTTACATTTCTTGGAAATAATGCACAAAATAGAGTTAGAGAGCTTTTCTCAGATAGTATTATTCTTCATAAGTTATTGAATATTTATAAGCGTCTTTAGGTTTTCGAGGTATGTATGTTATATCCAGTTATAATAGCCGGAGGAGTTGGATCCAGACTATGGCCTCTTTCTCGTCAATCACGACCAAAGCAGTTTTTAGCGTTGGGACAAAACAAATTCTCAATGTTAGAAACTACATTGGCAAGAATTGCTTCACTTAAGTATGCGAAACCATTTGTCGTATGTAATGAATCACATAGATTTCTTGTGGCTGAATCTCTAAGAAAACTTGGTAAGTTACAACGAAATATTATTTTGGAGCCATTACAAAAAAATACTGCTCCAGCTATTACCTTAGCAGCTTTAGCAGCTCTTGATGAGTCAGCGGGAGAAGACCCTTTGTTGCTTGTCTTATCTGCTGATCATTTTATAAAAGATGAAGCGGCTTTTATTGAAGTTGTAAATAGTGCTATGCCACTAGCATTGAAAGGGTATATGGTAACTTTTGGTGTTGTGCCTAATAAGCCAGAAACAGGGTATGGATATATAAAGAAGAGTACGCCAGTTGATGGTGTAAATTATGCATATCACATTGACACCTTTGTAGAAAAACCGAACTATGATAAAGCTAAAGAATACGTTGATAGTGGTGACTTTGTTTGGAATAGTGGCATGTTCCTATTTAAAGCAAGTAGTTTTATTGATGAGTTAACAAAATATCAACCTGCAATCTTAAATGCTTGTAAATTATCAATGGTTGGGGCTTGCCATGATTTGGATTTTATCCGTATACGGGTGGAAGATTTTAGTTTATGTTCTGAATTATCAATTGATTATGCAGTTATGGAGCATACGAAAAAGTCGATTGTCGTTCCATTAAATGTAGGTTGGAGTGATGTTGGCTCTTGGTCAAGTTTATGGGAAATCAGTAAAAAGGATTCATGTGGTAATGTCATTCATGGTGACATTATAAGCTATAATAGCAAAAATAATTTCATTTTTACCGACGCAAACTTAGTTACAACTGTTGGCGTTGATGACCTTATTATTATTCAAACAAAAGACGCTTTATTAGTTTCAACTCATAAATCTGTTCAAGATGTTAAGGAAATTGTAGAAATCCTTAAAAAGGAAGGTCGATGTGAATATCATTCTCATAGGGAAATTTTCCGGCCTTGGGGGAAATACGACTCAATTGATTCAGGTGAGCGCTACCAAATCAAAAGAATAACAGTTAGTCCCGGAGAGTCATTGTCTTTACAAATACATTACCACAGGGCAGAGCATTGGATCATACTTTCCGGCACAGCACTTATAACTCTCGGGAAAGAAGAACGTATACTTTGCGAAAATCAGTCGATTTATATTCCACAAGGCGTTGAACACTCCTTAGCAAATCCTGGTAAAATTCCTCTTGAGTTAGTTGAAGTTCGTTCTGGTGCTTATATTGAAGAGGACGATATTATTCGAATCGCGGATAAATATGGTCGAACTTAATTGATATTTTAGAGGCTGAAATGACTATATTAACCTGCTTTAAAGCCTATGATATTCGCGGGAAATTAGGCGAAGAACTGAATGAAGATATTGCGTGGCGCATTGGTCGCGCCTATGGCGAATTTCTCAAACCGAAAACCATTGTGTTAGGCGGTGATGCCCGCCTCACCAGCGAAACCTTAAAACTGGCGCTGGCGAAAGGTTTACAGGATGCGGGCGTCGATGTGCTGGATATTGGCATGTCCGGCACCGAAGAAATCTATTTCGCCACGTTCCATCTCGGCGTGGATGGCGGCATTGAAGTCACCGCCAGCCATAATCCGATGGATTATAACGGCATGAAGCTGGTTCGCGAGGGGGCTCGCCCGATCAGCGGTGATACCGGACTACGCGATGTCCAGCGTCTGGCAGAAGCCAACGACTTTCCTCCCGTCGATGAAACCAAACGCGGTCGCTATCAACAAATCAATCTGCGTGACGCTTACGTTGAGCACCTGTTCGGTTATATCAACGTCAAAAACCTCACGTCGCTCAAGCTGGTGATTAACTCCGGGAACGGCGCGGCGGGTCCGGTGGTGGACGCCATTGAAGCCCGATTTAAAGCCCTCGGCGCACCGGTGGAATTAATCAAAGTACACAACACGCCGGACGGCAATTTCCCCAACGGTATTCCTAATCCGCTGCTGCCGGAATGTCGCGACGACACCCGCAATGCGGTCATCAAACACGGCGCGGATATGGGCATTGCCTTTGATGGCGATTTTGACCGCTGCTTCCTGTTTGACGAAAAAGGGCAGTTTATCGAAGGCTACTACATTGTCGGCCTGCTGGCAGAAGCGTTCCTCGAAAAAAATCCCGGCGCGAAGATCATCCACGATCCACGTCTCTCCTGGAATACCGTTGATGTGGTGACCGCCGCGGGCGGCACTCCGGTGATGTCGAAAACCGGACACGCCTTTATTAAAGAACGTATGCGCAAGGAAGACGCCATCTACGGTGGCGAAATGAGCGCTCACCATTACTTCCGTGATTTCGCTTACTGCGACAGCGGCATGATCCCGTGGCTGCTGGTCGCCGAACTGGTGTGCCTGAAAGGAAAAACGCTGGGCGAACTGGTGCGCGACCGGATGGCAGCGTTTCCGGCAAGCGGTGAGATCAACAGCAAACTGGCGCAACCCGTTGAGGCGATTAATCGCGTCGAACAGCATTTTAGCCGTGAGGCGCTGGCGGTGGATCGTACCGATGGCATCAGCATGACCTTTGCCGACTGGCGCTTTAACCTGCGCTCCTCCAACACCGAACCGGTGGTGCGCCTGAATGTGGAATCGCGCGGTGATGTGCCGCTGATGGAAGAAAAGACAAAACTTATCCTTGAGTTACTGAATAAGTAATTGAGTAAATTCATATAAATAGGTTTTAAAAGACGGAAAAGATGAGATATTCAGTGTGGTATCGCAAAGGTAATGCTATTCACCATCTCTATGAGTGAGTTAACATCTATACCACATTTAAGCCGCACACTCGGCGGTGACCACCCCTGACAGGAGTAAACAATGTCAAAGCAACAGATCGGCGTCGTCGGTATGGCAGTGATGGGGCGCAACCTTGCGCTCAACATCGAAAGCCGTGGTTATACCGTCTCTATTTTCAACCGCTCCCGTGAGAAGACGGAAGAAGTGATTGCCGAAAATCCAGGCAAGAAACTGGTTCCTTACTATACGGTGAAAGAGTTTGTTGAATCTCTGGAAACGCCTCGTCGCATCCTGTTAATGGTGAAAGCAGGTGCAGGCACGGATGCTGCTATTGATTCTCTCAAGCCATACCTCGATAAAGGTGACATCATCATTGATGGTGGTAACACCTTCTTCCAGGACACCATTCGTCGTAACCGTGAGCTTTCTGCCGAAGGTTTTAACTTCATCGGTACCGGTGTTTCCGGCGGTGAAGAGGGGGCGCTGAAAGGGCCTTCCATCATGCCTGGTGGGCAGAAAGAAGCCTATGAACTGGTTGCTCCGATCCTGACCAAAATCGCCGCCGTTGCTGAAGATGGCGAACCGTGTGTTACCTATATTGGTGCCGATGGCGCAGGTCACTATGTGAAGATGGTTCACAACGGTATTGAATACGGTGATATGCAGCTGATTGCTGAAGCCTATTCTCTGCTTAAAGGTGGCCTGAATCTCTCTAACGAAGAACTGGCGCAGACGTTTACCGAGTGGAATAACGGTGAACTAAGCAGCTACCTGATCGACATCACCAAAGACATCTTCACTAAAAAAGATGAAGACGGTAACTACCTGGTTGATGTGATCCTGGATGAAGCGGCTAACAAAGGTACCGGTAAATGGACCAGCCAGAGCGCGCTGGATCTCGGCGAACCGCTGTCGCTGATTACCGAGTCTGTGTTTGCACGTTATATCTCTTCTCTGAAAGAGCAGCGTGTTGCCGCATCTAAAGTTCTCTCTGGCCCGCAAGCGCAGCCAGCTGGCGACAAAGGTGAGTTCATCGAGAAAGTTCGTCGTGCGCTGTATCTGGGTAAAATCGTTTCTTACGCTCAGGGTTTCTCTCAGCTGCGCGCAGCGTCTGAAGAGTACAACTGGGATCTGAACTACGGCGAAATCGCGAAGATTTTCCGTGCTGGTTGCATCATTCGTGCGCAGTTCTTGCAGAAAATCACCGATGCTTATGCCGAAAATCCGCAGATCGCTAACCTGCTGCTGGCTCCGTACTTCAAGCAAATTGCCGATGACTACCAGCAGGCGCTGCGTGATGTCGTTGCTTATGCAGTACAGAACGGTATCCCGGTTCCGACCTTCGCTGCTGCGGTTGCCTATTACGATAGCTACCGTGCCGCTGTTCTGCCTGCGAACCTGATCCAGGCACAGCGTGACTATTTCGGTGCGCATACTTATAAGCGCATTGATAAAGAAGGTGTGTTCCATACTGAATGGCTGGATTAATCTGATTTAACCAACAATAAAATTGAGGCCCGGCGTATATTGCACCGGGCTTTTTTTTGCCAATTATCTTATAGACTAAATTTCACTGCTTAATATTAACTTAATAAATATCAGCTATTCTTATAAAGAAAATCTGAATTGTTTTTCGTTGCGTTGACCATCAAACAACGTAGCGTTAAAACTTTTAGCTCTTATCAGGATGCTAAAAACATCATGATTCACAGTTAAGTTAATTCTGAGAGCATGAAATGAAAATCACCATTTCCGGTACTGGCTATGTAGGCTTGTCAAACGGGCTTCTAATCGCACAAAATCATGAGGTTGTGGCATTAGATATTTTACCGTCACGCGTTGCTATGCTGAATGATCGGATATCTCCTATTGTTGATAAGGAAATTCAGCAGTTTTTGCAAGCAGATAAAATACACTTTAATGCCACATTAGATAAAAATGAAGCCTACCGGGATGCTGATTATGTCATCATCGCCACTCCAACCGACTATGATCCTAAAACTAATTATTTCAATACATCCAGTGTAGAATCAGTAATTAAAGACGTAGTTGAAATAAATCCTTATGCGGTTATGGTCATCAAATCAACGGTTCCCGTTGGTTTTACCGCAGCGATGCATAAGAAATATCGTACTGAAAATATTATTTTCTCTCCGGAATTTCTCCGTGAAGGTAAAGCCCTTTACGATAATCTCCATCCTTCACGTATTGTCATTGGTGAGCGTTCAGAACGCGCAGAACGTTTTGCTGCGTTGTTACAGGAAGGCGCGATTAAGCAAAATATCCCTACACTGTTTACCGACTCCACTGAAGCAGAAGCGATTAAACTTTTCGCTAATACCTATCTGGCGATGCGCGTAGCATACTTTAATGAACTGGATAGCTATGCAGAAAGTTTAGGTCTGAATTCCCGTCAAATAATCGAAGGCGTTTGTCTCGATCCGCGTATTGGCAACCATTACAACAATCCGTCGTTTGGTTATGGTGGTTATTGTCTGCCGAAAGATACCAAGCAGTTACTGGCGAACTACCAGTCTGTGCCGAATAACCTGATCTCGGCAATTGTCGATGCTAACCGCACGCGTAAAGATTTTATTGCCGATGCCATTTTGTCACGCAAGCCGCAAGTGGTAGGTATTTATCGTCTGATTATGAAGAGCGGTTCAGATAACTTCCGTGCGTCTTCTATTCAGGGGATTATGAAGCGTATCAAGGCGAAAGGTGTTGAAGTAATCATCTACGAGCCAGTGATGAAAGAAGACTCATTCTTCAACTCTCGCCTGGAACGAGATCTCGCCACCTTCAAACAACAAGCCGACGTCATTATTTCCAACCGTATGGCAGAAGAGCTTAAGGATGTGGCAGATAAGGTCTACACCCGCGATCTCTTTGGCAGCGACTAACATCTTGTTATCAGGGCTATTTACGCCCTGATTGTCTTTTGTTACCTCCGCAATAATTCATTATTTTTATCGCTTATCCTATAGCATTCACGGGGATTATCGCTAAACTATGCGGACTTGGAAATTTCCGTCAGTTAGGGTAATGATGAGAGTAGAAAATAATAATGTTTCTGGGCAAAACCATGACCCGGAACAGATTGATTTGATTGATTTACTAGTGCAGTTGTGGCGTGGCAAGATGACAATCATCATTTCCGTCATTGTGGCTATTGCTCTGGCTATTGGTTATTTGGCAGTAGCGAAGGAGAACTGGACGTCAACAGCAATTATCACTCAGCCCGACGTGGGGCAAATTGCTGGCTATAACAATGCCATGAATGTTATCTATGGTCAGGCTGCACCGAAAGTATCGGATTTGCAGGAGACGTTGATTGGTCGCTTCAGTTCTGCCTTCTCTGCATTAGCAGAAACGCTGGATAATCAGGAAGAACCAGAAAAACTTACCATCGAACCTTCTGTTAAGAACCAGCAATTACCATTGACTGTTTCTTATGTTGGGCAAACTGCAGAGGGAGCACAAATGAAGTTGGCCCAATACATTCAGCAAGTTGATGATAAAGTGAATCAAGAGCTAGAAAAGGATCTCAAAGACAACATTGCTCTGGGACGGAAAAACTTGCAGGACTCTTTAAGAACGCAGGAAGTAGTCGCGCAGGAGCAGAAAGATCTGCGTATCCGTCAGATTCAGGAAGCGTTGCAGTATGCGAATCAGGCGCAGGTGACAAAGCCACAGGTTCAGCAGACTGAAGATGTGACACAAGATACGTTGTTCCTTTTGGGGAGCGAAGCGCTGGAGTCGATGATTAAGCATGAGGCGACCCGTCCGTTGGTGTTCTCATCAAACTACTATCAGACACGTCAAAACCTGCTGGATATCGAAAGCTTAAAGGTTGATGATCTTGATATTCATGCTTACCGCTATGTAATGAAACCGACGTTACCTATTCGTCGCGATAGCCCGAAAAAGGCAATTACCTTGATTTTGGCAGTGCTGCTGGGCGGCATGGTTGGCGCGGGGATTGTGCTGGGGCGTAACGCTCTGCGTAATTACAACGCGAAGTAATCTTTTCGGTTTTAAAGAAAATGGGCAGGGTGGTGAGACCTTGCCCGTTTTTTTTGCCGGATGCGACGACAACATCGCATCCGCTTACCCCGCAACTCACTGATGACGTTTACGCAGGTTCTCAATCACCGTTGTTAAATCCAGATCCTGATCCTGCAACAATACCAGCAGGTGATACATCAAATCAGACGCCTCGTTGGTGAGCTCAAAGCGGTCATGTACCGTCGCGGCCAGTGCGGTTTCCACGCCTTCTTCGCCCACTTTCTGCGCAATGCGTTTGGTGCCGCTGGCATACAGTTTGGCGGTGTAAGAGGTTTCCGGGTCGGCAGATTTACGTTCGGCGAGCAGTTGTTCCAGTTGATACAGGAACAGCCATTGGTGAGCGGTGTCGCCGAAGCAGCTGCTGGTGCCTTTGTGGCAGGTTGGTCCGATAGGATTCGCCAGTACCAGTAGCGTGTCGTTGTCGCAGTCCGGCGCAATATTTACTACGTTGAGGAAATTGCCCGACGTTTCGCCTTTGGTCCACAGTCGCTGTTTAGTGCGCGAGAAGAAGGTGACTTTGCCGCTTTCGATGGTTTTGTCTAAGGCTTCCGGGTTCATATAGCCCAGCATTAACACTTCACCGGATACCGCGTGCTGCACAATCACCGGCATAAGTCCGTCGGTTTTTTCCCAGTCCAGTTCGCGACGTTGTTGTTCTGTTAACATATCCTGATCTCCACGCCCTGTGTTGCCAGGTACGCTTTTAATTCACCAATATTGATTATTTGTTTGTGGAATACGGAAGCTGCCAGCGCGCCGTCAACGTCGGCATCGCGGAAGGCTTCGAGGAAGTGTTCCATGGTCCCCGCGCCACCGGAGGCAATCAGTGGGACGTGGCAAACTTCACGCACTTTTTTCAGTTGTTCGAGGTCGTAACCGTTACGCACGCCGTCCTGATTCATCATATTGAGGACGATTTCTCCGGCACCGCGTTTTTGCACTTCCTCTACCCAGTCGAGCGTTTCCCACTGAGTAACGCGGGTGCGGCTTTCGTCGCCGGTATATTGATTCACATGATATTTACCGGTTTCAGCGTCGTACCAGGTATCAATACCGACCACAATACACTGCACGCCAAAGCGATCCGCCAGGCGAGTAATTAACGTCGGGTCCGCCAGTGCAGGGGAGTTAATGGAGATTTTATCCGCGCCAAAGGAAAGAATTTTCGCGGCATCTTCCAGAGACTTAATCCCACCCGCCACACAAAACGGAATGTCGATGACTTCCGCCACGCGAGATACCCAGCTTTTATCTACCACACGGCCATCGCTGGAAGCGGTGATATCGTAGAACACCAGTTCGTCAGCGCCTTCTTCAGCGTAGCGTTTTGCCAGCGGCACGATATCGCCAATGATTTCATGGTTGCGAAACTGTACGCCTTTCACCACCTGACCATCACGAACGTCGAGACATGGAATTATGCGTTTTGCCAGCATGCGATGGCCTCCTTCACGGTGAATTTACCTTCCAGTAATGCACGACCAACTATTACGCCGCGTACACCAGTACCACGCAGGGCAGCGACATCATCAATGTCGCCAATACCGCCGGAGGACTGAAATGCCACCTGCGGATATCTGGCGCACACTTCTTCATATAAAGAGACATTAGAACCTGCCAGCGTGCCGTCGCGCGAGATATCGGTACACAGCACATGTTTCAGGCCGACGGGCAGATAGGTTTCCACCAGTTGTTCCAGTGAAACGCCCGAGTTCTCTTGCCAGCCGCTGACTGCCACCTGCTTGTTGCCTTGCTCGTCAATACGGACATCCAGCGCCAGCACTAAGGCATCGGCACCGAAACGTTCAAACCAGCCTTTCACCATTTCTGGTGATTTCACCGCGGTGGAGCCGACCACCACGCGCGCAACGCCCGCTTCCAGTAACGCCGCCACGTCTTCTTCGCTACGCACGCCGCCGCCAACCTGCACCGGAACGTTAACGCCCGCCACCAGGGTTTTAATCAGCGGGATTTGACGTTTAGCCGGATCTTTTGCCCCGGTCAGATCCACCAGATGCAACACTTCGGCACCCTGCGTGGCGTAATCCTGTAAGCGCGGCAGCGGGTCGTTACCGTAATCGCGCTGTTTGCCGTAATCGCCCTGATGGAGACGCACCACGGTGCCGTCGATTAAATCTAATGCCGGAATAATCATCACATCTCCAGGAAGTTTTTCAGCAACTTAGCGCCAGCGGCACCAGAACGCTCCGGGTGGAACTGCACGCCGTAGAAGTTATCTTTTTGTACCGCCGCGGTGAACGGTTCGCCGTAATTACACTGGGCGATGGTCCACGGATTGACTGGCATTGCGTAGCTGTGAACAAAGTAAAAGTACGCGCCGTCTTCAATCCCCTGAAACAGGCGGTTGCCTGCCTGCGGGTAAACGCGGTTCCAGCCCATATGGGGCAGCGGTAGACCAAAGTCGGTCATTTTCGGCACGTCTTCGTCGATGATGCCTAGCAAATCGACGCCGTTGCTCTCTTCGCTGCGCCGCCCCAGCAGTTGCATCCCTAAGCAGATGCCCAGCACCGGTTGGGTACAGGCTTTGATGAGATCAAACAGCTCGCGCTCACGCACCTGATCCATCGCTGCTTGTGCGGTGCCAACGCCGGGTAAAAATAGTTTATCGGCCAGCAACACGACGTCCGGGTCACGGCTGACTTTGGGTTCATAACCGTGGCGCGCAATGGCAGACTTCACCGAGTTCAGATTGGCGCAGCCAGTATCAAGGATCACCACGTTCATTACAGCACTCCTTTCGACGAGGGCAGGGTGTCGCCTTCCACGCGGATGGCCTGGCGCAGGGTGCGACCAAAGGCTTTAAAGAGACTCTCAACACGGTGGTGATCGTTTTTACCTTTGGTTTTCAGGTGTAGCGTCACGCCCATGGTGTATGAGAGCGAACGGAAGAAGTGCTCGATCATTTCGGTGCTGAGATCGCCCACGCGCTGGTAGGTAAACTCGGCTTTATATTCCAGGTGCGGGCGACCAGAGATATCCAGCGCGCAGCGGGCAAGGCATTCGTCCATCGGCAGTACAAAACCAAAGCGGCAAATACCGCGTTTGTCGCCAAGAGCAATTTTTAATGCTTCGCCCAGCGCCAGGCCGGTATCTTCGACGGTGTGGTGATCGTCGATATAGAGGTCGCCTTTGACATTGATTTCCATGCGGAACCCGCCGTGGGTGGCGATCTGATCCAGCATGTGATCAAAGAAGCCAACGCCGGTGTTAATCTTGCTGCCACCTTCGCGATCCAGCCACACCTGGGCGTCAATCTGCGTCTCTTTGGTGTTGCGCACTACATGGGCGTAACGGTCTCGTTTAGTGAGTTGCTCGCCAATCATTGGCCAGTTCAGGGTTTCGCGGTCGTAGCGTAAACCATTAATGCCCATGTTTTCCGCCAGTTGAATGTCGGTCGCGCGATCGCCAATCACATAACTATTGGCACGATCCATCGCTTGCTCAGCCAGATAACGCTCCACCAGTTTTACTTTCGGCTTACGGCAGTCGCACTCATCGGCGGGCAGGTGAGGGCAAATCAGCACTTCATCAAACTGCACGCCCTGTGAGGTGAAGATCTGCATCATCAGGTTGTGCGGGCCATCGAAATCCGCCTGCGGGAAACTTTGTGTTCCCAGACCATCCTGATTAGTGATCATCACCAGCTTGTAGCCCGCTTTTTGCAGCTTCAGCAGTTCCGGGATCACGCCCGGTTCAAAGGCGAGTTTGTCAAAACGGTCCACCTGAAAATCACTCGGCGGTTCGCTAATCAGGGTTCCATCGCGATCGATAAAAAGATACTTCTGACTCATCAAACTTGCTCCGCACGTAAGGCGTCAATGACGCGCTGGCTTTCTTCACGGGTTCCGACGGTAATTCGCAGGCAGCCGCTTAAAGAGAGTTGTTTATTCTGATCACGTAAGATAATGCCCTGATCCCACAAAGATTTAAACACTGCACTGGAGGCTTTAAAGCGCGCCAGAATGTAGTTGGTTTCAGAGTCAAAAACCTGCTCCACGCAGGAGATTTCTTTCAGTGCGGCAATCAGGTATTCGCGTTCTGCAATAATTTGCGCCACCCGTTCGCGCATGGCGACGATCCCCTGCGGGCTTAACGCCTGGGCCGCAATGTCGGCAACCGGCGTCGAGAGCGGGTAGGGGGCGATCACTTTCATCAGCAGGTTGATGACTTCTTCGTTTGCCAGCGTAAACCCGCAACGAAGGCCCGCCAGAGCAAAAGCTTTCGACAGTGTGCGCAAAATAGCCAGGTGCGGATATTCCGCCAGCCAGCCAGCCAGCGATGCCTGTGGGCAAAACTCGATATAGGCTTCATCGGCAACCACAATCGCCTTACCGCGCGTTAACTCCAGCAGGGTACGAAAATCCTGCGGATTGATCAGTTGCCCGGTTGGGTTGTTGGGGCTGCAAACATAGACCACTTTTACGCCGTCCAGCTTGTCGGAAATGCCCTGTAAGTCCAGTTGCCAGTTTTCCAGCGTCGGCACTGTGCGGCACTCGACGCCAATGGTTTCAGCGCTGACGCTGTACATGCCGTACGTTGGCGGGCAGTAGAGGATGGCGTCTTTACCCGGTTCGCAAAAAGCGCGAATCAGTAGTTCAATACCTTCGTCCGCGCCACGGCTGACCAGCACCTGTTCCGGTTTTACGCCTGCATATTGCGCGTAATTTTCAATCACCGCTTTCGGCTGGCATTCCGGGTAGCGGTTGAGCGTTTGCTGAGTAAGCTGAAACTCCACGGCTGTGGGATATTCGTTGGCGTTCAGCCAGACGTCGCCATTACCGCCCAGACGACGCGCCGACTGATACGGCGTCAGGTTGCGGACGTTTTCACGCGCTAAATCGGTAATAGTCACGGTGCTCATGCTTGCTCCTTAAGGGCGTTAACACGCAAAGTAACGGCATTTTTGTGGGCGGTCAGGCGCTCGGCGGCGGCCAGTGTTTCAATGGTCGAAGCCAGCGCGGAGAAACCTACTTTCGACAGTTCCTGCACGGTCATCCGCTTCTGGAAATCCGCCAGGCCGAGGCTGGAACAGGTGGCGGTGTAACCGTAAGTCGGTAGAACATGGTTGGTTCCGGAGGCGTAATCACCTGCCGATTCCGGTGACCAGTCACCAAGAAATACCGAACCGGCGCTGGTGATGCCATCGACCAGATCGCGGGCGTTGCGGGTCTGAATGATCAGGTGCTCCGGGCCGTACTGGTTGGAGATCTCTACGCACTGCGCTAAATCTTTAGTCACGATCAGGCGGCTGGCGTTCAGTGCCTGACGGGCGGTTTCAGCTCTAGGCAGTTCTGCCAGCTGGCGTTCAACAGCCTCGGCAACGCGACGCGCCATATCGGCGTCGGGCGTCAGTAAAATCACCTGTGAGTCCGGGCCGTGTTCAGCCTGAGAGAGCAAATCAGAAGCCACGAAATCCGGCGTAGCGCCGCTGTCAGCAATGACCAGCACTTCCGACGGGCCTGCGGGCATATCGATAGCCGCACCGTCCAGACGCTGGCTCACCTGACGTTTCGCTTCGGTGACAAAGGCGTTGCCTGGCCCGAAGATTTTGTCCACTTTTGGCACAGATTCAGTACCAAACGCCAGCGCGGCAATGGCCTGTGCGCCGCCGACGTTAAACACGTCCTGCACACCGCACAGCTGCGCCGCGTAAAGGATCTCATCGGCAATCGGCGGCGGTGAGCACAGCACCACTTTATTACAACCTGCAATACGCGCCGGAGTCGCCAGCATTAATACCGTTGAGAAGAGCGGGGCGGAGCCGCCAGGAATATACAAACCAACTGAAGCTACCGGGCGCGTGACCTGCTGGCAAAGCACGCCTGGCTGCGTTTCTACATCTACCGGCGGCAGTTTTTGCGCAGTGTGGAAGGTTTCAATATTCTTTACTGCCACCGCCATCGCCTGTTTTAGCTCGTCGCTCAGGCGTTCGCTGGCGGCGGCAATTTCCTCAGCAGACACCTTCAACGCGGTAACCGTGGTTTTATCAAACTTCGCGCTGTATTCCCGCAGGGCGTCATCACCGCGTGCTTTCACGTTATCGAGAATATCGTTAACGGTGCGGGTAATGCTTTCAGAAGCGGAGATCGCCGGGCGCATTAACAGCTGGCGTTGTTGCTTTGCAGTACAGCTATTCCAGTCAATGATTGTGTTAAAGCTCATGGCGATCACTCCATCATCTTCTCAATCGGCAGGACCAGGATTGAACTGGCACCCAGCGCTTTCAGTTTTTCCATCGTTTCCCAGAACAGGGTTTCGCTACTGACCATGTGCATCGCTACGCGTTGTTGGTTACCCGCCAGCGGCAGAATGGTTGGGCGTTCGGCACCTGGCAGCAGGGCGATGACTTCATCCAGACGTTCGGTCGGTGCGTGCATCATGATGTATTTTGATTCGCGCGCCTGGATCACACCCTGAATACGGGTCAGCAGTTTGTCGATCAGTTGCTGTTTGGATTCTTCCATTTCGCCATCGCGTTGTATCAGGCAGGCTTTCGAGCGATAGATAACTTCGACTTCGCGCAGGCCGTTAGCTTCCAGCGTGGCACCGGTGGAAACCAGATCGCAAATCGCATCCGCCAGTCCGGCACGCGGGGCGACTTCAACAGAACCGTTCAGTAAGCAGGATTTAAAAGAGATGCCTTTCTGGTCGAGATAACGCTTGAGCAGGTGAGGATAAGAGGTGGCGATACGTTTACCGTTTAAGGAGAGCGGGCCGTCCCAGGCTTCATCAACCGGCGTTGCCAGTGAAAGTCGGCAGCCGCCGAAATCCAGACGACGCAGGGTAAAGTAGCGCGGATCTTCACCCTGGGCGCGGCGGTTAAGCAGTTCTTCTTCCAGCACGTTTTCGCCGATAATCCCAAGGTCTACCACACCGTCCATTACCAGACCGGGAATGTCGTCGTCACGTACGCGCAGAATATCAATCGGCATGTTTTCTGCCATCGCGATCAGGCGCTGGGTGTGAAGATTGATTTTAATGCCACAGCGCGCCAGTAATTCGCGTGAGTCATCACTTAAACGGCCGGATTTCTGCATAGCTATGCGTAAACGAGTGTTGTCTGTCATTTTGTTATTCCTCTTTAAACCTGTCGGAACCGTTATCAACCGCGCAATAAAAAAGCCCCCGGAAGGTGATCTTCCGGGGGCTTTCTCATGCGTTCATGCACCACTGGAAGATCTGAATGTCTTCCAGCACACATCGCCTGAAAGACTAGTCAGGATGATGGTGATGATGGTGGTGTTTAAATTGAACGCGTGTCATAAAAGTCTCTGTGAATGTTTATTCAACTGATGTCTTTAACCTAAACCACTTTCACGTTAGAAAGCAAGGGCTTTTTTATATATTTTATGGCAATGGATTTGTTTAATGAATGAGCGGGGAAAGGAGGGCGCTAAGAGGACTGTCCTCTAAGCTGACGGCACCAAAAATAGCGAAGCCTGGATTTTCGTCTCACTGACAATACCTTGATCTACAAACTAATTAATAAATAGTTAATTAACGCCCATCATTGTACAATGAGTTGTACAAAAGAGGAGATTGACATGCGTACAATTAGCTACAGCGAAGCGCGTCAGAATTTGTCGGCAACAATGATGAAAGCCGTTGAAGATCATGCCCCGATCCTTATTACTCGTCAGAATGGAGAGGCTTGTGTTCTGATGTCACTCGAAGAATACAACTCGCTGGAAGAGACGGCTTATCTACTGCGCTCCCCCGCTAACGCCCGGAGATTGATGGACTCAATCGATAGCCTGAAATCAGGCAAAGGAACAGAAAAGGACATTATTGAGTGAAACTAATCTGGTCTGAGGAATCATGGGATGATTATCTGTACTGGCAGGAAACAGATAAGCGAATTGTTAAAAAGATCAATGAACTTATCAAAGATACCCGCAGAACGCCATTTGAAGGTAAGGGGAAGCCAGAACCCCTGAAACATAATTTGTCAGGTTTCTGGTCCCGACGCATTACAGAGGAGCACCGTCTGGTATACGCGGTTACCGACGATTCACTGCTCATTGCAGCATGTCGTTATCATTATTGAACAGATTCATTCATAGAATGAATTGTCAGTTTTGATACGCTAGCGTAGCCTTATAGATCTAAGGTGTATCAGGAGATAACGGATGAAAAAGGTCGCAATTGTCGGGTTAGGGTGGTTAGGCATGCCGCTGGCGATGTCACTTTCAGCGCGAGGCTGGCAAGTCACCGGGAGTAAAACCACACAAGATGGTGTCGAAGCGGCCCGAATGAGTGGCATTGATAGCTATCTGCTTCGCATGGAGCCTGAGTTAGTTTGCGATTCTGACGATCTGGATGCCCTGATGGATGCCGATGCGCTGGTCATTACGCTTCCGGCACGTCGTAGCGGCCCCGGCGATGAGTTCTATTTACAAGCGGTACAAGAGTTAGTGGATAGCGCGCTGGCCCATCGTATTCCCCGAATTATTTTTACCAGCTCAACATCTGTCTATGGCGACGCGCAAGGCACGGTGAAAGAAACCACCCCGCGTAATCCAGTAACCAACAGTGGACGAATATTAGAAGAACTCGAAGACTGGCTGCACAATTTACCCGGTACTTCGGTCGATATTCTGCGTCTTGCGGGCCTGGTCGGACCGGGACGTCATCCCGGACGCTTCTTTGCCGGAAAAACCGCGCCTGATGGTGAACATGGTGTTAATTTAGTCCATTTAGAAGATGTTATTGGCGCTATCACTCTGTTGTTACAGGCACCTAAAGGCGGACACATCTATAATATATGTGCGCCAGCTCACCCTGCGCGTAATGTTTTCTATCCGCAGATGGCCCGTTTACTGGGGCTGGAGCCTCCGCAGTTCAGAAATAGTCTGGACAGCGGCAAAGGTAAGATTATTGATGGCAGTCGGATTTGTAATGAACTGGGATTTGAATACCAGTATCCCGATCCGCTGGTAATGCCGCTGGAGTAAACGATCACGCCAGCAGGACGCCGCATACACTGCAAGGGGGCGTGTATGAAACCACTGCTGGATGTGTTGATGATCCTCGATGCCTTAGAAAAAGAAGGCAGTTTTGCGGCGGCGTCGGCCAAACTCTACAAGACGCCGTCCGCTCTGAGTTACACCGTTCACAAGCTGGAAAGCGACCTTAATATTCAATTGCTTGATCGTAGCGGACACCGCGCTAAGTTTACCCGCACCGGAAAAATGTTATTAGAGAAAGGGCGGGAAGTTCTGCATACCGTGCGGGAACTGGAAAAGCAGGCGATCAAACTGCATGAAGGCTGGGAAAACGAGCTGGTGATTGGCGTGGACGACACGTTTCCTTTTTCTCTGCTTGCGCCACTGATTGAAGCTTTTTATCAACATCATAGCGTGACGCGCCTGAAGTTTATCAATGGCGTACTCGGTGGTTCCTGGGATGCCCTGACTCAGGGGCGAGCGGATATTATTGTTGGCGCGATGCATGAGCCACCATCTTCCAGTGAGTTTGGTTTTTCACGGTTGGGCGATCTGGAACAAGTCTTTGCGGTCGCGCCTCATCATCCGTTAGCCCTGGAAGAAGAGCCGTTAAATCGTCGTATTATTAAGCGATATCGGGCGATTGTGGTGGGGGATACTGCGCAGGCAGGCGCTTCTACGGCCTCACAACTTCTCGACGAACAAGAAGCCATTACCGTTTTCGATTTTAAAACCAAGCTGGAGCTGCAAATTAGCGGCCTCGGCTGCGGCTATTTACCCCGTTATCTGGCGCAACGTTTTCTCGATAGTGGCGCGTTAATCGAGAAGAAAGTGGTCGCTCAAACTCTCTTTGAACCCGTCTGGATTGGCTGGAACGAACAGACCGCAGGGCTTGCCAGCGGCTGGTGGCGAGATGAAATTTTAGCAAATAGTGCGATCGCCGGTGTTTATGCAAAATCTGATGACGGAAAATCAGCCATTTAAAGAAAAATTATTATGACAAGCCTCTCATTCTCTTGTCATTTCCCCCCCATTTAGGCACAATGCGCCGCTGTCAAAAAATGACTAAAAACCGACGTTTCATCAGCGTCGGTTATTTTTTGCTTCAAACCAATCATTCATACCAAGAGGCCGGGCTTCGTACCGGATAGATATTTACTAAAAATCGACAGTTGTTGTCGCTGAGGAATCCAAAAAAATGGGGCAATTTTTTGCTTACGCGACGGTTATCACCGTAAAGGAGAATGACCATGTCGCATAACGTTACTCCAAACACCTCTCGCGTGGAATTGCGTAAAACGCTTACGTTAGTTCCGGTTGTAATGATGGGTCTTGCCTATATGCAGCCGATGACGCTGTTTGATACTTTTGGTATCGTTTCAGGCCTCACGGATGGTCATGTGCCGACAGCCTATGCGTTCGCATTGATTGCGATCCTGTTTACGGCTCTGAGCTACGGGAAGCTGGTTCGCCGCTATCCTTCTGCTGGCTCTGCATACACTTACGCCCAGAAATCCATTAGCCCGACTGTCGGCTTTATGGTGGGTTGGTCTTCTCTGCTCGACTATCTGTTCGCGCCGATGATCAACATTCTGCTGGCGAAAATCTATTTTGAAGCTCTGGTGCCTTCCATCCCATCGTGGATGTTTGTGGTGGCGCTGGTGGCCTTTATGACCGCCTTTAACCTGCGTAGTCTGAAATCCGTAGCGAACTTCAACACTGTAATCGTCGTGTTGCAGGTAGTGCTGATCGCGGTGATTCTGGGCATGGTTGTTTATGGCGTATTTGAAGGTGAAGGCGCTGGTACGCTGGCGAGCACTCGTCCGTTCTGGTCTGGCGATGCGCATGTTATCCCGATGATTACCGGGGCGACAATCCTGTGCTTCTCCTTTACCGGCTTTGACGGCATCAGCAACCTGTCGGAAGAAACCAAAGATGCAGAGCGCGTGATCCCGCGTGCGATTTTCCTGACCGCGCTGATTGGCGGCATGATCTTCATCTTTGCAACTTACTTCCTGCAGCTGTACTTCCCGGATATCTCTCGCTTTAAAGATCCGGATGCGTCACAGCCTGAAATCATGCTGTATGTTGCAGGTAAAGCATTCCAGGTTGGTGCGCTGATCTTCTCCACCATTACCGTACTGGCGTCCGGTATGGCGGCGCATGCAGGCGTTGCGCGTCTGATGTACGTAATGGGGCGTGACGGCGTATTCCCGAAAAGCTTCTTCGGTTATGTACACCCGAAATGGCGTACTCCGGCGATGAACATCATCCTGGTTGGCGCGATTGCCTTGCTGGCAATCAACTTCGACCTGGTAATGGCTACAGCGCTGATCAACTTTGGTGCGTTGGTGGCGTTCACCTTCGTTAACCTGTCGGTCATCTCGCAGTTCTGGATCCGTGAGAAGCGTAACAAGACGCTGAAAGATCACTTCCAGTATCTGTTCCTGCCGATGTGTGGTGCGCTGACCGTTGGTGCGCTGTGGGTTAACCTGGAAGAAAGCTCAATGGTTCTGGGTCTGATCTGGGCGGCTATCGGTCTGATTTACCTGGCTTGCGTCACCAAGAGTTTCCGTAACCCGGTTCCGCAGTACGAAGACGTAGCGTAATCATCTTTTGTAATAATAAACCGGAGTCGAATGAATATTGGGCTCCGGTTTTTTTATTCTTTTTTATCGACATCCTCATTAATAACCATTTGTTCTAATTTAGAGAATTTGGTTATTGGTCTGCATTCCACCAGTCATGAATAATTTCCCTATTAACATTCATCTGGTTAATTAATTTATGTTTTCAATGATATTAAGCGGGCTAATTTGTGGTGCTCTGCTGGGATTTGTCATGCAGCGTGGGCGTTTTTGCCTGACAGGTGGTTTTCGCGATATGTATATCGTGAAAAATAATCGCATGTTTTACGCCTTGCTGATTGCAATTTCGGTACAAAGCGTGGGGGTTTTTGCGTTAATTCAGGCGGGCCTACTGACTTACGAAGCCGGGGCGTTCCCGTGGCTTGGTACTGTTATAGGTGGGTATATCTTCGGGCTGGGAATTGTTCTGGCGGGTGGATGTGCCACCGGGACCTGGTATCGCGCGGGTGAGGGATTGATCGGCAGTTGGATCGCGCTTTTCACTTATATGGTGATGAGTGCGGTGATGCGTTCTCCACATGTCAGTGGTTTAAATCAAACCTTGCAGCACTACAGTACTGAACATAACTCCATTGCCGAGACGTTTAATCTGTCTGTGTGGCCGTTGATTGCCGTTTTGCTGGTGATAACTTTCTGGGTGGTGATGAAAGAGTTGAAGAAGCCAAAACTCAAAGTCGCGACCTTACCGCCGCGCCGAACCGGGATCGCTCATATTCTGTTTGAAAAACGCTGGCATCCCTTTGTCACTGCTGTACTCATCGGTTTGATTGCGCTTTTAGCCTGGCCCCTGAGTGAAGCAACCGGACGCATGTTTGGGTTAGGAATCACTTCCCCAACGGCCAATATTCTGCAATTTCTGGTCGCGGGTGACGTGAAATACATTAACTGGGGCGTTTTCCTGGTGTTAGGGATCTTCGTGGGGTCATTTATTGCAGCCAAAGCGAGCCGTGAGTTCCGCGTTCGCGCAGCTGATGCACAAACAACATTACGTAGCGGGTTAGGTGGTGTACTGATGGGCTTCGGTGCCAGTATTGCAGGTGGTTGCTCTATCGGTAATGGACTGGTTATGACTGCAATGATGACCTGGCAGGGCTGGGTTGGCCTTGTATTTATGATTCTCGGAGTCTGGACTGCGTCCTGGCTTGTGTATGTTCGACCGCAGCGTAAGGCGCGACTGGCAACTGCTGCGGCAAATTAAGTAAGGTGTAAAGATGGCGATTAAAAAGCTGGATGTGGTGACGCAGGTCTGTCCGTTTCCACTCATAGAAGCAAAAGCAGCACTGGCAGAAATGGCCAGCGGCGACGAGTTGGTAATTGAGTTTGATTGCATCCAGGCAACTGAAGCAATCCCACAGTGGGCGGCAGAAGAAGGACATGCCATCACCGATTATCAGCAGATTGGCGATGCTGCGTGGAGCATCACCGTTCAAAAAGCCTGACCCAACATTGTCCTCCGCCGTATCAGCGGCGGAGGCTTCAAACTAGACGATCTCTTCCGCGTACTGCCAAAGCGCTTTTAACAGCGCCACTTTTTCTTTATCGTCGGCATACTGCTGCGCCAGCATCTGAATCTCTTCTGCATAGCCTTGTAAAAACTCGGGTGTGAAGACCTGGCGGCGGTGCTCCAGCCAGCGTTGCTGCTCGGCATAATCCAGCGTCCCCGGGAAGTTGCGTGCCCGATAATTGAACAACAGCTTTTCAATCCGTTTATCGACAAAAGTGATATCCAGTGCCGGTAAATTACGCGGCTCGGTTTCCAGCACAATTTTCATTGCTGCACGATCGGCGTCACTGAAAAAGCCGTTATAAAGCTGTGCATCCACGTTATCTGAAGGCGTAAACGGTTCGGCTTTAGCGAATATCGCCACCACTTTTTCACGCACTTGCGGATTTTCACGCAGAATTTTCAGGTTATCGAGGCAATGCTGACGATTAATTCCCAGTCGGTCGGCATCTTCCGGGCGTAGCGTATTCGCCTGGGCCAGCACCGGACATTTATTGATATGCACCAGCTTAACCGGAACGGCGGCGTTATCGCCAAGATCGGTTTTTGCGGTATATAAACGCTCGCGCAATGTGTCGCTATCCAGTTCCAGTAATGGCGAAATGTCTCCTGCCAAATCCACCATAATTACGGCATTGCGATTTTCAGGATGCCACGCCAGCGGTGCCACCCAGCTGGTATTGCCGCGCCATGCCCCAAACATTCCGGAAACGTGAACCAGGGGTTTCATCTGCGGAACATCAATCAACGCCATCAGTTTGTGTTTATTGCGATGGGTAAAGAGATAATCAAACAGGCGTGGCTGACGCGTTTTTACCAGCTTTGCCATCGCAATAGTGGCGTACACATCAGCCATCGCATCGTGGGCGTTGCTATGTTCAATACCATTCGCTTTGGTTAAATGCTCAAGGCGAAAGCTCGGTAGACCGTCATCATTTTCAGGCCAGTTTATTCCTTCCGGGCGCAGGGCATAACAGGCACGCATAACATCCAGCAAATCCCAGCGCGAGTTATCATGCTGCCAGCTCCAGGCGTAAGGATCGTAGAAATTACGATAAAAAACGTTGCGTGTGACTTCGTCGTCGAAACGCACATTGTTGTAGCCCAGAATACAGGTCTTCGGTACGGTAAAAAGCGAGTGAATCCGGGCGGCAAATGCGGCTTCGTTTTCTCCTTTCGCCCGTGCTTCCTGCGGGGTAATACCGGTAATTAATACTGCTCCAGGCTGGGGTAAATAGTCATCCGCGGGCTTGCAGTAAAAGACTTCGGGTTCGCCGATGACATTGAATTCGCTATCGGTGCGAATGGCTGCGAACTGTGCAGGGCGATCTAACGCGGGGTGCGTGCCAAAGGTTTCGTAATCGTGAAACAAAAAGGTAGATTGTTGCTTACCGTCATTCATCATTAGGTTAAATCCGTTATTTCTGCTGTCTGCCAGAGTATCAAATATCACCGTGCTAATCAGCTTTAGCGCAACAATTTGACAGCGAGTGGCAACAGATCATGTCAGATAAAAATGCGAGGGTAGTCACATTTTCTTGCACTTTATTCCAGCCAGTTCATAAGTATTTCCGTAAAAAGAACAGCTATTTGAAACTCCTGAGGGTTTGCTGTTGAAACGCCGTCTTATTATTGCTGCTTCTTTGTTCGTTTTTAACTTATCGTCTGGTTTTGCGGCGGAAAACATTCCTTTTTCACCTCAGCCTCCACAGATTCAAGCCGGGTCCTGGGTACTGATGGATTACACCACCGGTCAGATCCTCACCGCGGGTAATGAGCATCAACAGCGCAATCCCGCCAGCCTGACAAAGCTGATGACGGGTTATGTCGTGGATCGCGCTATCGATAGTCATCGCATTACGCCAGACGATGTTGTCACCGTGGGGCGCGATGCGTGGGCGAAAGATAATCCAGTGTTTGTCGGTTCTTCACTGATGTTTTTGAAAGAGGGCGATCGCGTATCGGTACGTGATTTAAGCCGTGGTTTAATTGTGGATTCCGGAAATGACGCTTGTGTTGCACTGGCTGACTATATTGCCGGTGGGCAACGGCAGTTTGTTGCAATGATGAACAACTATGCCGAGAAGCTGCATCTCAAGGATACGCATTTTGAAACAGTGCATGGTCTGGATGCACCAGGCCAGCATAGCTCGGCTTATGATTTAGCTGTGCTTTCTCGCGCTATCATCCACGGCGAGCCCGAGTTTTATCATATGTACAGTGAGAAAAGTCTCACCTGGAACGGTATCACCCAGCAAAACCGTAACGGGTTATTGTGGGATAAAACCATGAATGTTGACGGCCTGAAAACGGGTCATACTTCTGGTGCCGGGTTTAATCTCATTGCTTCGGCTGTAGATGGGCAGCGTCGTCTCATTGCAGTGGTAATGGGAGCTGACAGTGCAAAAGGTCGTGAGGAAGAGGCAAGAAAATTACTGCGTTGGGGGCAACAAAACTTTACTACGGTGCAAATTTTGCACCGTGGGAAAAAGGTCGGTACGGAACGCATCTGGTATGGCGATAAAGAAAATATCGCCCTGGGAACGGAACAAGAGTTCTGGATGGTGCTACCGAAAGCCGAAATTCCACATATCAAAGCCAAATATACCCTTGATGGTAAAGAGCTCACCGCGCCAATTAGCGCCCATCAGCGGGTAGGGGAAATTGAACTTTACGACCGTGATAAACAGGTGGCGCAATGGCCGCTGGTTACCCTGGAATCTGTCGGAGAAGGCAGCATGTTTTCTCGCCTGAGTGATTATTTCCACCATAAGGCCTGACCTTTCTTTTGCAGCAGACTGGCAGGAGTGCGAGTCTGCTCGCATAATCAACACTCATTCCTTGTGGTTTTAATATTGCAACTATACTGTATATAAAAACAGTATCAATGGAGGCGTCATGAACTACGAGATTAAGCAGGAAGATAAACGTACCGTTGCAGGTTTCCATCTCGTTGGCCCGTGGGAACAGACGGTAAAGAAAGGCTTTGAGCAGTTGATGATGTGGGTAGATAGCAAAAATATTGTGCCGAAGGAGTGGGTTGCTGTCTATTATGACAATCCAGATGAAACACCCGCCAAAAAATTACGCTGCGACACCGTTGTGACGGTACCGAATAACTTTACGCTCCCCGAAAACAGTGAGGGCGTCATTCTGACAGAAATTTCAGGTGGTCAGTATGCGGTGGCGGTGGCTCGTGTAGTCGGTGATGATTTTGCTAAACCCTGGTATCAGTTCTTTAATAGCCTCTTGCAGGACAGTGCTTATGAAATGTTACCAAAGCCCTGCTTTGAGGTTTATTTGAACAATGGCGCGGAAGATGGGTACTGGGATATCGAAATGTATGTTGCGGTGCAGCCAAAACATCACTAATTCATCTCAGGGCGGTGTGTTAACGCGATGACCACTCTTTTTTTGAAAGCGAAAAGAGTAAGATGCGCCTTTCAAATTTTTCGCTCCTGCCGGGAAATTACACTGTTCCCGGTATGTCCGTCGGATAACTCAGAGGCGCGCCTTCTGGCCGACAGATGTGTTATGAGCGCTTTTAATCTTCATTACGGAGTTTCTGCGTGCGTGCCGATAAGTCATTAAGCCCGTTGGAAATCCGGGTATACCGCCATTACCGCATTGTGCATGGTACTCGGGTCGCGCTGGCATTCCTGCTCACTTTTCTCATTATCCGCCTGTTTACTATCCCTGAAAGCACCTGGCCGCTGGTCACCATGGTGGTGATTATGGGGCCAATCTCGTTCTGGGGTAACGTTGTCCCTCGCGCCTTCGAACGTATTGGCGGTACGGTGTTGGGTTCGATTTTAGGTCTTATCGCTCTGCAACTGGAGTTAATTTCGTTACCGCTGATGTTAGTCTGGTGCGCGGCGGCTATGTTTCTTTGCGGTTGGCTGGCGCTGGGCAAGAAACCGTATCAAGGTTTATTGATTGGGGTGACGCTGGCAATTGTTGTGGGTTCCCCGACAGGTGAAATTGATACGGCGTTATGGCGAAGCGGCGATGTGATCCTCGGCTCTTTACTGGCAATGTTGTTTACCGGTATCTGGCCACAACGGGCGTTCATCCACTGGCGCATTCAACTGGCGAAAAGTCTGACCGAGTATAATCGGGTTTATCAATCAGCATTCTCACCGAACTTACTCGAACGCCCACGTCTGGAAAGCCATCTACAAAAACTCCTGACCGATGCCGTGAAAATGCGTGGGCTGATTGCGCCCGCCAGCAAAGAAACCCGTATTCCAAAATCGATATATGAAGGTATCCAGACCATTAACCGCAATCTGGTTTGTATGCTGGAGTTGCAAATCAATGCGTACTGGGCCACGCGCCCCAGCCATTTCGTGTTATTGAACGCGCAAAAACTTCGTGATACCCAGCACATGATGCAGCAAATACTGCTGAGCCTTGTTCATGCGCTGTACGAAGGTAATCCGCAGCCGGTTTTTGCCAATACGGAAAAATTGAACGATGCTGTGGAAGAGCTGCGTCAGTTGCTCAATAACCACCATGACCTGAAGGTTGTAGAAACACCAATCTATGGTTATGTGTGGCTGAACATGGAAACGGCGCATCAGCTTGAGTTGCTATCGAATCTGATTTGCCGGGCCTTGCGCAAATAATTCCTGAACTTCAGAATCATTTTGCTGCTGCTTCGATTCAGCAAGGATAAAGGGTATGATAGTGAAAAGGGATAAAAGCATTGTCATCTGCGGCAGCTATGAGTAATGTTGGCCCTAACGAATAGCGGTTGCTTAAACGAATCCGACTCTCACATTATCAGGGGTATAAAAATGGAAACTACCAAGCCTTCATTCCAGGACGTACTGGAATTTGTTCGTCTGTTCCGTCGTAAGAACAAACTGCAACGTGAAATTCAGGACGTTGAGAAAAAGATCCGTGACAACCAGAAGCGCGTCCTGCTGCTGGACAACCTGAGCGATTACATCAAGCCGGGGATGAGCGTTGAAGCAATCCAGGGCATCATCGCCAGCATGAAAGGTGACTATGAAGATCGCGTTGACGATTACATCATCAAAAATGCCGAGCTCTCCAAAGAACGCCGCGATATCTCCAAAAAGCTGAAAGCTATGGGCGAAATGAAAAACGGCGAAGCGAAGTAATTCCCGTTTTATTCAATGAGGGTTGCCCGGCAACCCTCATTGCTCATTGATTCTTATCTGTGTATCACCGTCATCATTCTCATCTGAGAACCAATCGAAATTAACAACAGCCTTCTTCTGTATGCAGCAAGGCAAAAAGTTCTGTAACTCCATTGTTATTAACTGCACTGGTTACTAACACGTTGTGCGCTCCAGCTTCCCGTAACCAACTTTTCACCAAAGATATTTGTTCCATGCTGGCTAAATCTGCTTTGGTTACTACTCCAATGACCGGGTGATTCATGGCCCGGTAGGGCGTTTTTACCTCTAATTCCTGCTTCAGCGCTGAGATTCCTGCTTGTTGCCGGAAAAGCAGGCACCTGCCGTCTGAACGGTATCGATCCGGAAGCGTATCTGCGCCATATTCTGAGCATACTGCCGGAATGGCCCTCCAACCGTGTTGACGAACTCCTGCCATGGAACGTAGTTCTCACCAATAAATAAGCGTCAATACGGTGCTCCGTTGACGCTTACTTTAATCCGTTTTCTGAGCTTAGATTTTTCTGTTCCTACCCAGACCGTGGATTTGGAATTCATTTTTTGTCAGGTCAATGCTAATCGTTAAAACGGCCATAACGCACCTCCACTGGAAGGTTTATCAGTAATATCCTACCGTTGCTTCATGGTCGGGGCGTCCATTCCATTATTATCGGTTTTCCTTTCTGTTTATAAATGAAAACGCCAGCTGTATTCAGGCTGGCGTCAGGGGAAATGAAGCCTGTTGAGTGAGATTCACCGGTTCTGGTGCAGAAGCTGCAGATGGCGCAGGGTAAGGACATCTTCTCTTGCCTGCTTAATACAGGACAACAGTGCTGTTTCTGTGGTTAATGGCACTATACCCTGCATCACTGCATTGTCTTACAGCAACTGGTGAGGGCTGGCATAAGTTGCCGGTGTTTCGGTAGAGTCACGGTCATCCACCACGCGGAGTGAATAACCTTTTTCAGCGGCCTTATTAATCAGTTCAGTGATATTAACACCATCAATGTCAACGACAATGTGCCCCATATCCAGCGCCTGTACGTTAACGCTGTCGGCTTCCAGTGTCATCATTTCGCCTCCGGATACTTACCCAGGGTAATGTTATTTACCGTTCTGTAATTGTCGCGGGTCATCAGGCCGGTCGCCCTGCGAGCCCGGAGGATATCGATGCTGTTTATTAACTGAGAGCGGGTACAGGCGCTGAATCCCGGCTGGTCGGTAGCACCAGCGCGTATTTTTCCACGAGAAAGTTCACCGCATCACACAGTGAAATGCCTGCCTCAATATGCTGCTCAATCACACGTTCATCGGCAAAAGGTGTGTCATTCAGTGTGAGGCCATAGTGCTGGTCCAGCAGTCGGGACAGCAGTATCTGCCAGATTTCAACAGGAGACGGGCGAGAACTGGTCGCCTGCCCGGGTAATACAGGTAATGTTTTCATACTGAAGATTTTCCTGATATGCAGATATAAAAATGGAAAAGTGGCGTGGTGAAAACACCAGGCCGTAGCAGAAGGCTATTCTGGAGAGTTAATTTTTCATTTCGGGCGTCGGATAAACAGCCAGATAAACGTAACCACAACTGCTGAGGGTATCGGCTTTGCAGGTCAGCCCTTTTGCATACAGCGTGACGGTATGCTGATGGCGGGGATTCAGTTCACCGCTGGTGAGCATGAGTTCCAGTTGTTTCATCAGCAGCGGAAAGGCCTGGTCCAGGTGGTACGCATCTGCATCGCTGAACAGGCCTCTGATACCGGCGCGGTCGGCAAGGTAATGCAACCGGTTACCCTCCTGCACCAGACGTGCCCCGAAACAGGGCGTCACGGTGCAGGGCAGCCCCCACCAGGGGCGGTCGTGATTGTCGTCGGGAAGTGTTGTCCCGGGGAGTGTGTCTGACACGATAAAATCCTTACAGAAAATCGGCTAAGAATGGTCCGGTAGTGGCGATAATTCTGCTCATCAGAATTCCCACTCAGTTCAGGGTGACGCTCATCAGCCGGACATACGGACCAAAACTGTCCTTACGGCGTTCAGCAAACACGGCCAGCACACCGGGAATATCCTGCACTTCACGACCGGTATACGCTTCAGCACTGCCGTGCCAGCGGTATTTACCGGTACAGAACGGAAAAAGACGGGATGTCGGATGTTGTTGGTGAATACGCATGGCTTCACCACGGGTGATAATTTTCATAATGGGATACCTCTGAAGACAGAAGATAAAAGTGAAAACAGGTGTGATGTGGTTGTGAAGGGTTAAAGCAGACCATGTTCGGCAAAGGAGAAAACCTGGTTGCCACCGACTATCAGATGGTCCGGCACCCGGATATCCACCAGGCCCAGTGCCTGTACCAGACGTTCCGTGATAAGGCGGTCTGCCTTACTGGGTGTGACTTCACCGGAGGGGTGATTGTGTGCCAGCACCACGGCAGCGGCATTGTGGTACAGGGCGCGTTTAATCACTTCCCGGGGATGGACTTCCGTGCGGTTGATGGTGCCGGTAAAGAGGGTTTCACCGGCAATCAGTTGATTCTGGTTATTCAGATACAGCACCCGGAATTCTTCACGCTCCAGTCCCGCCATGTTCAGAATCAGCCATTCCCGTGCTGCACGGGTGGAGGTGAAGGCCACGCCGGGTTCATGAAGATGGCGGTCCAGGGTTTTCAGGGCCCGTTGAATGAGGCTGCGCTCGCCGGGCGTCATCTCTCCGGGCAGAAAGGAAAGTTGTTGCATTGTGCTTCTCTCCATTCAGTCGATGATGCGCATAATGGCGCTGCATTCCGGATGCTGCAGGGCGTAATCCCGCAACCGGTAATAATGGACCGTCATGGCATAATTCTCCGTACGACAGGCATGATGACTGTACGTCATCAGACAGGCGGCAATACCGGCGGCTTCCGGGCTCATTTCTGCGCGGTTACCGTTCATGGCATTGAACAGTACCCATGTTTCGTCATCATCGTCATCCGGTTCGGGTGCCATAAATGCCCCGCCGTTGTTCAGGGTGTACAGATTCCAGATACCACCGCAGTAGTCTTCGCACAGACGGTCCATCCAGCCGAAGACACGGGGCTCCAGGGTCACCCACTGTGGAATGAGGCCAAAATGCTGCGGCCAGAAGCTGATGCGCTGTTCATCAGGGACGAGGCTGGCAACCAACTGAGGCGGATTATTCTCTGGTGTTGTAGCTGAATAAATTGTGGGGGTATTCTGAGAAACGGTTTTCATGAGATAACTCCTTAAATAACAAATAAATGTGTGTTTTTCAGGAACGAAAGCTGAATGATTCCCTCTCTCAGGGAAACGGCATCAGCGCAGGCTCTCCAGCATCGTTTCTGCCATCACCCACAATGCGCGATTGAGCTTAATGTCGGTATCAATGCTGTGAATGGCCCGGGTATGGATACGTTTTCCTTTTGCACTGCGACCGGAAATCCCGCCTTTCAGCATATTCTCCTGGATGGTCTGATATGCGCTCCACAGGTCCTTACCGTAATCCTCCCGGCGTCGCGGCGTCAGAATGTCGGCGGTGGTGACGGGCTGATGTTCGTCACCATAACGGTAAGTCAGTGCCGCCTGTGCCAGCGCCTGGCGTGCCGGTGGCGGCAGGACCAGCGACTGCATGGCATCACGCTTCTCCTCTATCCGGTCAAACACGCCCACCACCTCGTAAGCCCCTTCGATAACTTTCTCCACTACATTTCCCCGGTGTGGAACACGCACTTCCCCCAGAGACTGGCCACAGACGCACCCGTTCTGGCAGACGAACCTGAAGTAACCCGGCAGCATCTGGTAGCTGGAGGTACCGTCATGAGAGTTGAGCAGAATAATTTCAGGGACATGTTCTCCGTTTATCTCTCCGGCCCGCCGCAGACGCAGCATGTGTTTTGTGTATCCCCGGCGGCCCGGGTCGCGCACACGGGTCTGGCAGGCGAAGAACGGCTGAAAGCCTTCCCGCTGCAGATTTTCCAGGACGGTAATGGTGGGAATGTACGCATACCGTTCACTGCGGGAGGTGTGCCGGTCTTCCCCAAAAATACTGGGTACATGGCGTATCAGTTCTTCATGTGTCAGCGGACGGTCACGGCGTATCTGGTTTGCAGCATAACCAAAACGACTTGCTAATCGCATACTTTGCTCCTTATCGGTGGTTAAGATTTACTGGTGCAATAAATGAAAAAAGCCGCGTCTCCCGGAGAAGACGCGGCCTGACGGGTGAAATGAATAAGGTTTATTGTCTGAGAGGCCTTTCACTGGCGAGCCACGCATTAAGCGGCTTTCCGGTAACAATGGCTGGGGCTGTATTTACCTTTGATATTAATAATGTGCAGAGAAACGCATGGTTTACTCCTTAGATTTTAAGTTTGTCCTGGGCTACAACGACAGGTTTTCCGGATGTGTCGATGACTCCTACCGTCGGTACGCCATTTTTGATTTCGAAGAACGGTTTGTTGCTACCTGAGCACAGTTGATTGTCCCCGTATTCAATCATTTGTGCTTTCCCGGTTTTCAGGTTAACTACCGAGACAGTGTAGTCGTAGCACCAGGCACCACCACGTTCAAGCACGAAAACATAGCTGTTATCTTTATAGTTGAACTGATTCTTTGTCTGGCAATTCATACCGTCAATTTCGGTACAGGAAAACGCTTCTGTAGTATTAACGTATTTGATGTTATTTGGCAGTTTTACTTGTTTCGCAGTAGCGAAGACAGAGAACAGAATAGTTACAGCAACGAGTAAAGTTTTGATAAAAGTTTTCATGATAGACTCCTTAAATTAGTTAACCGCAGCTACGTAGTTTTTCACCAGATACGCGAATTCATGCACGCCAATTTCACCGAACCAAACCAGGTAGGCCGGGTCATCTAAACCAAAGTAACGGTAGCCAACAACTTCATGGGTTTTTGGGTTATAGAGTGTTACGATAAAGTCCCAGCCGCAGGTATTGGCTTTGCAACCGTCGCCCTGGAACCAGACTGTACCGTTAATGTTTACTGGCGTGATACCTCCACCAGGGCCATCCATATAGCCGCCTTTACCGAACATGCCGCTCAGTCCGACCGGTTTTAATGCTTTGTCGATAGCGGCTTTGTAGGTAGCGTCACCTTCGTACAACTCGTACGTTGATGGACACGCTCCAGGTTGTTCAGCCCAGGCTTCCGGGTTACAACTAAGAGCTTGTTTTACGGTAGCCGCTTCTGCGTTAAAGTTAAAGCCCGTGAACAGAACCGCCAGAAATAACATAAGGGTATGTAAACGTTTCATTGTAAATATTCTTCCGTTGTAAATGGCGCTGGAAAATTTCTCATCAGTGAAACCTTCCGGAAGTTTCCCCCCCTTGTATGATGTATATCGCCAGTATTTTATTTCATCCCGGCTGTAATTTTTATATTCCCCGGCACGTGCAATAACGCTGACCAGAGATATAAGGCTCATTAATAACTTTACAGGTAATTTCATAATTAAATTTCCAGTGAGTGAATTGACAGGTGAGGGGTAAAACTTTCTCTCAGGTAATATATATCTGAAAATATTTTCAATAACACCAGACAGGAAAAACACCACCACAGGCGGTGGCGTTTCTTTGGGGCGTCTTTATTTAATCCGGGCCATCGCGTTTCTCAGTGCCAAATCTGCCTCTTCCGTTATATCCAGGCTTTTCTGCAATACCGCCTCTGACCGGGTCAGTGCCTGACGTGCTGCCAGCGGTTTCCGGATATGCTCCATCGCCAGCATCGTGTCTTCATAGCCCTGCTGACGCCAGGCGTCGGTATGTGCCGATGTAAAACTGAGCAGACCGCCGCTGTTGCCACCATCACCTGCATATTTCAGCCTTTTCCGGGGACGGATCTCAAGGATTGTGGTGTCCGGAAAAGCCTGGCGATCCCATAAAGAACCGTCACTCAGATGCGTCACAATCACCATATTGCATCCGGCATCGACCAGAGGCGTCACAGGGGTATTTCCCTGCATATTTCGCCATCCTCCCATACCACCATCACCGAACATTGTCCCCTGAACCTCACGGGGACGGAACAGCAGGGGCAGCGCGGCTGACGCAAGCAGAGCCTCTTTCTGCTGTCCGCGGGGCAGGCTCTGGATATGCTGAAAAACGGCGTTTTTCGTGGTTCCGACACCCAGTTCAGCACGAATGCAGTCAATAATATCCTGCATGCCCCCTTCTGTGGGGTACAGCGACACATACAGCGGTAGCCCGTCTGCCAGAGCATCAGTATCAAGATAATGATCCATCAGCGCTGTCAGGGGCTCATCTGACAACAACGGCTGAGCCATCAGATTGTCAAACCCGTTGATTGTCGATATATGGCGAAGAAGCGTCGTAAGCAGTGCTCCTGCACGTCCGGGGATCTGGCAGAGGTTCATTGCCTGGAACAATTTTTTCAGCAATGAAAAGTAAACCAATCTGTTTACCGACAGCACCTGATTATTCCCCAGATGATCCCAGAGCGCCTCCAGGCGTACGGCAGCTTCTGACAGATCGGGAGAGGCCGCGATAATGGCACCATTGAATGCGCCAATGCTGGCCCCTGAAACCATGCTGATCTGTGTACCACACTCTGCCAGTGCCTTAACCACTCCCGCCTGATAAGCGCCCACCGCCCCGCCACCGGACAGCACCAGCCCCGTTTTCATTTCTGTACTCATGCAGCCCCCTTCTGAAATATTTCATCGACCATACTTTCAGAGAGGCGTTCTGCAGAGCAGAGGCGAGGCATGCGAACCGGTAAGTGTTCTGCAGCCTGCGTGGTTGACCAGATCACCGGATGCTGCTCTTCACTGCACCAGTCTCCCAGCCAGTTAATCGCGTCATGCCACTCGTTATCTGCCTGCTCCCGGCCCTGACCACCAAGCCAGTCCAGAGTGTTCAGACGCACGGTTGCACTACCGCCACTCTCCTGTGCCATCTGCGTTAATGCTTTATGTCTGAGAATATCCAGTAGCTGGTTAACCTGGCCTGTTTCGCTCTGACGTATCACATCACCAAACGCGCCCCAGCGAAGCTCTTCAAGTGCCACATAACAACGTCCGGCAGGGGAAAATGACGCATATCGCCCGGCGCTCCACCATGAGAATATCTGCTCAAGATGTAACTGCGCCCGCTGAACCTGGTCAACACGGTGGAGTTTTTCTTCAAGATGATTCAGTTTATGGTGAACCTGATCGGCCAGGGTGAGTAACTGCTCCCGCGTATCTGCGGAATAATGCGCCAGCCTGGCTGTATCACTGACCAGTGAACTGACCCTGTCGTTTACCTGGGTAATCGCGTAGTTTGTGGTGGCAAGTGACGTTGTCATCTCCGTCAGCCAGCGCAGGGACGCCTCAACGCCCTGTGCAAGCGACGCATTGATGGCATTCTGCCGTGCAGCGCCTTCGCCGGTCAGCCCCTCTTTTAAACGCCGGAAGAACGTGCGCTCTCCGGCCGTGCGGATATGCTCCTGTGCAACATCGATTCCGTTTGCGAAATCAACCACAAATTTTTCAGGAAGACAGGTGAGTACCTGACATACCCGGTTATCAGCAATTTGTTGAATAAATGGTGAAGTCACAGCATTGTCTCCAGCTCTTCCCTCAGCGCCTTACTGTCAGTAATGAGCTCAGGAACCCTTTCATTTAATGCCTGAAGTCGCCCGGTAAGTCGTTCCTGCGCCTGCTGATCGCGTTTATGATCTTCAGAGCTCTGAATCAGCGTGTTACGCAGTTGTTCAACTTTCTCCCTGAATGCGCAGAAAAAGGCATCGATTTCCTGGCGGACGGGCTGGTTAATATCCTGCTCAATGGATGCCTGCAGCTCCCCGAAATATGCCCGGGTCAGTGACATAACTTCCTCTCTGACCTTGTTGATATTGATCACGCTGCGACTCACATCCTCGTCATAGTTTTCCCAGCCCAGGTCACTGGTGCCAAACCATCGACAAACGGTTCCCCATACGCCACTCTGCCGACGGCGACGGGTGACGGTCTCCGTTCTTTCCTCCATAAGCGCACTCAGATTTATTTTTACCGCGAGCCGGGTCTGTAACTGGCTGACTGCCGGAAAACTGATTTTTACGGTAAAGCCCTCATCCTCCAGGCGGGCATTGATGCGACCGGCAATGTTTTCTGTGGCGTACAGGGCCGTGCCACGAAAACCTGTTTCAATCCCGCTGACGATTTTCTCCAGCTCAGGCCGGAACTGTGCTTCAGCCTCACGGTGCAGGCTGGTCACGGTCGATTCGATTTGCGTCATCAGTTCAAGGGCTTCCCTGCGATCACTGAATTTTATTTCGGGGCTGTCCGGGGCAAAATCTCGTTTCCTGTAATCCTCCCGGCCCTGGTTGTTGATACCGGACCATTGAGAAATTTTCCCCCATAATCCGGACTGAGACCTTCGTTGTTCTGCGTCTTCTTCCTCCAGCATTTGCTGTTCTTTGCGTTTACCGCTTCTGAAATAGTCATTCAGCTCCTCTTCCAGTGAGGTGCAGACCCCCGTCAGTAATTCCCGGGTTTTAGTATCGATCTCCTCCATGGCCATTCTGACATCAGTGGTCATCTGCTCCTGACAGTCCGCGATTTCCCGGATATCCGCAAGCAGGCTGGTGATATGCGACTGCAGTGACTGAATGCTTTGCTGTAGCCCCTGATGGCGTAACAACAGGTATTCACTGATATTTTCTGCATTCTGCATCAGTTTTGCGGCGGAAGAGTCACCCGCCAGTGCCGCAGCTCTGGAATGTGAGCTCTGTATGACTTCCGTTATCAGTTGATCGATAAGTGAGCCTTCCCACAGGTCTGTCGCCCCTTCAGTTGCCAGTTCACTGTCTTTACAGACGTATTCTTTTTTCATGCAACCGAAGGCACCTCTGATAAAATCATCGACCCAGGCTTCATCAACAGGAAGGGTTCCGTTTTTCCGTAACTCATGAAGCGCACGGTTAGCCAGGTATGCCTGGCGTGAGGATCCGGGATAAACGCGGGAGGCGGGCAGCACATCGCTGTTCAGCATTGCCGGAACTTTCTGGCGTACGGCATCTGCCCCATCGCCATTGCGGTCTTTCTCATCAAATTTATTGACCAGTACAAACAGGCGGCCGGCTGATACGTCAGCAATGGCATTAAGCTCTTTACGGACGTCTTCATCCGCTTTTGAGTTCATCTGGGTGTAATCCATCACAGCCAGAACCGCAGAGGCTTTCTGCAGTTGATCCCGCATCATCACTTCCATCTGCGGTTGTCCGGCCTCATTAGGGCCGGGGGTATCCAGCAGTGTGAGTGTTCCCTGGCATGCATCCATCCCCACCAGATGGCTGAATTCCACGTCGATCACCGGCAGTTTCTGCACTTCTGCGTATTCATCAAAAGGAAATTCAGTCCCCATTGCCGCAGCAAGACGAACCAGATCGTTTAACGATGCCAGTCCGGTAAAGATTTCCTCCTCCCCGTGGTATTCATTTTTGAGCCAGCCATCATCCGTCAGAATATCCAGCAGTTCGCGGGTATCCCCGGTTTGCTGCAGGGTCTGTGCGACCTGCTGTCCTGCCGGGGTGGCGAGTTTTTCCTGCAGTGTGATTAATAAATTGCGGACAGGCTGAATATGTTCCAGATGGAGAACCGGCTCAGTTTTTCCGGGAACGTGGCGGATGAGCGTCGGTACAGAGGTCATGGGGCGGTTACGGTTAGGCAGAATTTCCTGCCCCACAATGGCGTTGATGGTGGTTGATTTGCCTGCTTTCATCGTGCCGACAACAGCCAGCACCATCTCCCTGCGGGCGGTTTTGATTTGTTCGCCCTCCAGCTCCTCAATTCTTTTCAGTGCTTTCTGTTTATCAAAAAGCAGTCTGTTTTCGTTCTTACTGTCAGATAACACATCTGGCTCCTCAACCATTTGCCGGAGCAGATTAATGTTCAGTTGCAAAAGTCGGTCGGCTTCATCACAAAGCAGGGCGATGTTCTTTTCGTGCATTATTTAACCTTCCTAAGACGCATTTTCATGACAACCACGGAGGAGGTCATTTACTACAAATGATCGTTTATAACGATCGATATGATAGTAACGATCGATGTATTCTATTAACTTGAGAAACACAACGCAAGGGGACAACCCGGGTATGGCTGCGTTTGCATAGTGTTTTCATGGAGTTAAAAATCTGTAACAACAGCCTGGTACATCACCACCGGGTTCAGAAGAAAATCCAGTTCCATACCGCGCGGGCAACAGAGACCACCGAGTCACGGACGGCGCGCAGAACCGTGCGTGCAACAGAGGCAATGCAGACGCTCTCCGCCGTGTCAAATATCCGGTCCACCGCACCGGTAAACTGTTCACGGGCCTGAGACCGGACAGACTCCGTGCGCAGCTCGTCCTGCAGGCGGGTCATCAGGGCACTGGCGGCATGGTCGGGAAGTGCTGTCATGAGCGCACTGACCAGCGTATCCAGTTCCCAGCCGGTGCGGGCCGATACGGCAACAACCCGATGTACGGGCCGGAACAGACGGAATACCGCCTCCGTTTTTTCGCGAATGTTCTGTGCCTCTGCGGGAGAAGGCTGAATACCGGCCATATCCCATTCATGGCAGGGCTCCGTTTTATCGGCCTGCATCACCACAAACAGTACCCGCTGATGTCCCCGGTGCAGGATGTGTCGCCAGAAATACTCATCCACAGACAGGGCACGGTCATCGGCTTTAATCAGCCACAGTACCAGGTCCAGTTCGAGCAGAATGTCACGGTACAGGGCTTCATACTCTGCATCCCTGTCCCGGCTCTCGCCCACCCCGGGCAGGTCAGTGATAACCATGCTGTGACCATGGCCATTCAGACGGAAGCGCTGCACTTCCCGGGTGCCGGCGTGAACATCACTGACCGGGGTGACCTCCCCCTGAAACAGCGCATTACAGAGTGAGGATTTACGGGCCCGCTTTTACCCATAATGCCAGGCACGGGTTCGTGACTGGTGAGTTTGCGCAGATGTTCCAGGATGTGACGGGAAAGTGAGTAAGGCAGGGAGGAGAGCGGTTTTTCAATTGCCTCAATGGCATCAGACGGATTCATACATGTATTCCCGGTGAAAAAAGACAAAACCCCGCGCACCGGAAAGGTGGCGGGGGATTCACGGAAATAATATCTGTCTGAAATTATCTGGAATCGATTTGGCTGTTCTGCCTGGTTGCCACCAAATCATGGTACGCCTGCTCAATCATTTCATTCAGCAGTTTTTTTGGGAGGACACCACGACTTCGGGCAATACTTTCAAGCTGTTTGTGGATTTTTCCGGACAGTTTCAGAGGGACGGAACCATCAGCACGTTCATCACGCCTTTTTTGTTGCTCCCGGGCACTTTTCAGCTCATCAAGAAGAATCGCTTTATGCTGAATCCTGGGGGCCTGGAAGGAGACCTGCGTAAACTTCGCTCTGTTCCGTCTGGGATTACTTTCCAGTAAAAACTGTACCTGTTGCTCATTCCAGCCCTCCCAGTTATCAAACGTGGCGCAGGCAAACCAGTATTTCTGCTCCGGGGTAAGGGGATTCAGCGGGGTTCCCACACACCGGACCTGCATGGCGTTCCATAACCAGTCACACTGTTCACTGTCCCTGCTGTCCACCCACGAAAAGGGGGAGGGGTAATCATTGTTTATGCTGGCCCATTCAGAGAATACTGAGTTGATAATCGTCCTCGTAGCCTCTGGTCCGGATTTCAGCAGGTAACTGGAGCAGAACCATATAATTTCACGGTAGATTTTATCCGGATGCACGGTGCGCATCGGCTTTTCTCTGGGACCGGCAATCTTCGGTTGCGATGGAAACCCCGTGGCAAACCGCAGATGTTCCGGGGGCATTCCTGAACGTTTTTCAGGAATGGGTGTGAGTCCTGCGTTTCTGGTCTTTTCCGCTTGTCCGGTATTGCCTCCGGCCGGAGTGTTGTCGGGAGTATCTTCCGGAGGCGAGGTGTTTTCATTAGTTGGGGGAACAACAGCAGAACTGTCCATCTCCGGAATGGGTTGAGGGGCATAATCACTGTGGTAGCCAGGGGAAAGCGTTAAGTCCCGAAGGGTGACATCAGGTTCCGGGCAGTGAGTGCCACCGGGAGTGAACGGGAGTTGTTGCTTTTGGGAGAAAAATGTATTGTGAATGCGGGTATACAGCTGGAACAGAAAAAAATAAGATGCCCGTGGTTCTTTTTTTAACCACTGTGTATATTCCTCTATGGCACCGAGCTGTTGTTTGTGCCGTTTTACAGCATCGATATACGGACAGCTGGTGCAGATATCATCCAGTTCCTTTCCCACAATACACCTCACCTGCTTTTCTCACATTTGCAGATTTTAAAAAAGCAAACAAAAACCTCCGTACATGATGTACAGAACAATCTACCAGGTAGTGGCGTCAGAAAACCTCCGGGCCGCCTGCACTTTCCGGAATGCGCCGGTTATGAAAAACCGGAAATTCAGTCTCTGTTGTAAGATGTACCCTCTGATACTACGTTTTCTCTGTGTATTTAACTCACTGTATTTATTGTCTTTTTAAGCTTGACTGATATTCTCCGGTCATAGTGTGCCGGATACACATCCCGTAAACTTCTCATTTTTATATAAAAATACCTGCACTCTCTTCAGCGCATCTGTCTCCTTTAAGTAAAAAATGTTTTTACGTATTGCTGTAAATTCATTTTAAATCAGTATATTACCTTGATATTGCTGTCTCCTGGTTTGATGCGTAATCGTTCTGCCTTTCTGGATGATTCTGGTGCTTCCGGGTGCATTCTCCTCTGCACATGCAACAGTTCGTCATCGCCACGCTCCCAAAAAGCATATAAAAACGAATCGAATTTGATATTTTTTTCAATCGTTTTTCATAGGAATTTCGTAGGGTATTCTCCGCTATAACCTCCATATTTGCTGTCTTTTTCTTCATAAATCGTATGCAATGTAGCCTGTCTGTCAAGACCTCTTCTCTGCTGTTGAGGAGACGATCTCATTTTTGGTCTTTTCCGGGAGAGAGGCTGTCAGATGAGCGAGCCGGATATACTGTCAGAGGTACACCCCGTAGCAGACCTGTGCTCCCATTTCCGCGATCCGGAACCAACAACACCCTACGGTTAATACCATTTGAAGCGTCAGGTACTGCAGGAAGTTCCCCCCTGCGCGGACATCGGTTCCTGCCGACATCTCACAATACGGCCAGACTGTCATGCAGTAACACCCGCATGCGGTCTGCGGTTTTAAGCGCACTCTCCCGTTTTCAGTGCACCGATAATGCGTCATAGTAAGTCTGGGGGAAGTTACGGAATGCCTGTTAAGTGGTGCCGTGGGTGGAGACAGCTTACTTTTCTACAGCAACTGCAGTCATTCAGGATGATCAGGAGATATTCTGTCAATGTCACGATCCTGCCATTTTCGTACCCGCTAAGATACTTCCGTTACTGATGCTGTCCGCTTTTCACCATTTCATCCTCACTGACAGGCGTTGCGTTTTGGGTCATCACCACAGCTTTACGTTTCTCTTTTAACCGGTAACGCTCTCCTTTGATATTCAGCGTGGTTGAGTGATGCAGCAGTCAATCCAGGAGCGCTGTTGTCCGGCAACCACCATATCAACTTCTTCCCGGGTGTGGCGGAGAGGTGGTATCCTGGCTGAGTTTCGAAGCGAACCGTTCTTTTTGACGGGCGCATTTTACGTCCGGGCTGAATGTAGTAACGCGGCATGGAACGTCGGCCCGTATACCATTGCCTTAATCTCCGCAAAGATAACCTCGTCATTCCGGACATTCTCTGCCAGGCATATGTCGATGTAATCCATAAACGATTTCAGCTTACCCCTTTTGTTGTCACGAACGGTGCAATAGTGATCCACACCCAACGCCTGAAATCAGATCCAGGGGGTAATCTGCTCTCCTGATTCAGGAGAGCTTATGGTCACTTTTGAGACAGTTATGGAAATTAAAATCCTGCACAAGCAGGGAATGAGTAGCCGGGCGATTGCCAGAGAACTGGGGATCTCCCGCAATACCGTTAAACGTTATTTGCAGGCAAAATCTGAGCCGCCAAAATATACGCCGCGACCTGCTGTTGCTTCACTCCTGGATGAATACCGGGATTATATTCGTCAACGCATCGCCGATGCTCATCCTTACAAAATCCCGGCAACGGTAATCGCTCGCGAGATCAGAGACCAGGGATATCGTGGCGGAATGACCATTCTCAGGGCATTCATTCGTTCTCTCTCGGTTCCTCAGGAGCAGGAGCCTGCCGTTCGGTTCGAAACTGAACCCGGACGACAGATGCAGGTTGACTGGGGCACTATGCGTAATGGTCGCTCACCGCTTCACGTGTTCGTTGCTGTTCTCGGATACAGCCGAATGCTGTACATCGAATTCACTGACAATATGCGTTATGACACGCTGGAGACCTGCCATCGTAATGCGTTCCGCTTCTTTGGTGGTGTGCCGCGCGAAGTGTTGTATGACAATATGAAAACTGTGGTTCTGCAACGTGACGCATATCAGACCGGTCAGCACCGGTTCCATCCTTCGCTGTGGCAGTTCGGCAAGGAGATGGGCTTCTCTCCCCGACTGTGTCGCCCCTTCAGGGCACAGACTAAAGGTAAGGTGGAACGGATGGTGCAGTACACCCGTAACAGTTTTTACATCCCACTAATGACTCGCCTGCGCCCGATGGGGATCACTGTCGATGTTGAAACAGCCAACCGCCACGGTCTGCGCTGGCTGCACGATGTCGCTAACCAACGAAAGCATGAAACAATCCAGGCACGTCCCTGCGATCGCTGGCTCGAAGAGCAGCAGTCCATGCTGGCACTGCCTCCGGAGAAAAAAGAGTATGACGTGCATCTTGATGAAAATCTGGTGAACTTCGACAAACACCCCCTGCATCATCCACTCTCCATCTACGACTCATTCTGCAGAGGAGTGGCGTGATGATGGAACTGCAACATCAACGACTGATGGTGCTCGCCGGGCAGTTGCAACTGGAAAGCCTTATAAGCGCAGCGCCTGCGCTGTCACAACAGGCAGTAGACCAGGAATGGAGTTATATGGACTTCCTGGAGCATCTGCTTCATGAAGAAAAACTGGCACGTCATCAACGTAAACAGGCGATGTATACCCGAATGGCAGCCTTCCCGGCGGTGAAAACGTTCGAAGAGTATGACTTCACATTCGCCACCGGAGCACCGCAGAAGCAACTCCAGTCGTTACGCTCACTCAGCTTCATAGAACGTAATGAAAATATCGTATTACTGGGGCCATCAGGTGTGGGGAAAACCCATCTGGCAATAGCGATGGGCTATGAAGCAGTCCGTGCAGGTATCAAAGTGAACCGCCCCGGGTTTCCTGGAGAGTGTTTTATCTGTGAACTCAGGCTGCCAGATCATCGTTTCCGATGGAAGCATAATAAGCTTTTTCTGCTTCTGCCGGAGGAGTATGGCCCAGCCTGCTCATCATTGATGAAATAGGCTATCTGCCGTTCAGTCAGGAAGAAGCAAAGCTGTTCTTCCAGGTCATCGCTAAACGTTACGAAAAGAGCGCAATGATCCTGACATCCAATCTGCCGTTCGGGCAGTGGGATCAAACGTTCGCCGGTGATGCAGCACTGACCTCAGCGATGCTGGACCGTATCTTACACCACTCACATGTCGTTCAAATCAAAGGAGAAAGCTATCGACTCAGACAGAAACGAAAGGCCGGGGTTATAGCAGAAGCTAATCCTGAGTAAAACGGTGGATCAATATTGGGCCGTTGGTGGAGATATAAGTGGATCACTTTTCATCCGTCGTTGACATTTGTGGCCAGTCTTTCTGGCTGGCGGTTCAGGGGATGTTTTCTGGTTATCGTGTACCACAAAGCAGGGATATTGCCCCGATAGTGACATTTCAGATTGATCGCGGTCTGAAGATGTGGCACTGAGGTAACGTGCTGGTGTCACTGGTATTGCTGAAGTTATGGTTTTTCGGGGTCAGGTGAGCCTGTTGTGTGTATGCTTTTTGTTCAGGTCAGAGGGGGACTGTGTGGACAGCGGCTTTTGTCTCCGGGCATTCACGCCTGAACGATGAATGCGATTTTCAGCAATATTTGTCTTTGTGACACTCTCTGGTTGAGAAGCTAATGCGCGCCCCTGTTTCCACAGAGAATGAGGCTTGCCATCAGCCGAAACATCAGTATTCCACGCCATACAGACGGCGCCTGACCATGTGCTGATGCAGGTAAAATGTTTCACTACAACTGTTCGGGTTGCTATGCAACGAAACAGCGATTCTCACGATCTTTAACTGCAACGTTTTTCCGCCTGAAAGCTGACTGCCTCCTGCTGAGGTGGGAGGCTATGATTCAGTGCGTTTATAGTCTCCGGGGTATGCATGTACCGGAGCATACCATTTCTGGTGGATAACAAGCCGGCACATTCAGACTGCAGTGAAGATGGAGGCACCTGGTTGTGAAGAACGTTTCTGCCCGTGGCTGCTTCGCATCATCAATGGTATTCATACCCGCTCAGAAATGACCGGGTGCTGAAGCCCTCCGTTATCGCGCAGTATAATGACGTATATGATCTGTGGACGAGTGAGCGGCGTGCCTGATGTACGCCGCTATTACTGTATTTTACCACAGGGCTGGTTTTCTGCTGCCAGCCCTGTGGTTCTCAGACATCAACTGTGAGCGGCATCAACCGATGTACGGTATGCCATAAGCACGTACTGATCCATCAGATTTGTCAGTGGTTCACTCTGACTCTGACGTGCAATGATCCATTGCTCCAGATCTTTTTCTGATTTGTGTTTCAGGTTTTTCGTCCAGTCGTCAAGGCTGTTTCCGGTCATTAAGTCAAGCCAGCAGAGCCAGACCAGTTTGAGACGTAACTCCGTGCCGCCAAACTGACGGAAGAGGCTGATCAGTTTGTTTGCCAGAGAATGTTGCTTCAGGCGCTCACATTCAGACAGCAGGATCCCTTCCAGCATCGGATGATGAACCAGCAGGTGTTCGCTGGTGCATAAATTCACCACCAGATCATCATCCAGGGACGGGGAGCTCCGTTTGTCCGGACCATAAATCAGCCGGTGCAGACTCTGGGGAACGATAGCAATCTCCGGTTTTTCGCCATTGAATGACACCCACCCGGGCGTCAGATTATGGAAATAGTAGATATTCGGATGACACACGCCCCATGATACGGCGTGCCGGGTGAAGCCGGTCAGCCATTTCTGGTAGTTTTCATGGAGCAGCTCGTAACGGGTCTGATACTGTTGTTTCATTTTCATATTCCTCACGGGGGATAACAGGCAGCAGAGCGCCGCCGGCAGGCCGGAGATTGCGTCTGCTGTGGGCGAAGGGTTAGTGGTTAAAAATTACGGACGGGACTGTGCAATACGCGCCTGCAGCCAGGCTTCCACTTCACTTTTCAGCCAGCGGGAGCTGCGCCCCATTTTGATGGGCGCAGGAAAGCCCCCATCTTTGATGAGTTTGTCAAACCACTTATCGGTTAGGCCGGTCAGTTGAGTGATAAACGCCATGTCGACCATCTGGTCATCCATCAGCGAAACTGGGGTAGCCATGAGAATGTTCCTCCGGATGTTGTTAAACCAGCCGGTGTGGTCATGAAAACAGCGCGCCACCTTCACCGGCATAACAACCGGGGAGAAACGTAAAAAATAATCGGGAATGCGGCTGTCCGGAGATAAACGGGGGGATTGCGATGGCAGAGCCGTAGCGGAATCCCGGAGGGGGGTGTTGCGAAAAGATGCTTCCGCACGCACGCGCGATAAAGAGGGGATAGTTTTCGTGAGGACAGGGAGAGAAGCAGGCGTTCTGATAATTGCAGAGTTGTTTTCGGAGGTGGTTACAGTGAGTCAGCCCGTTCCTGGCGAGCAGGAGACTGATATCACCGATGGGATAAGGTTGTCTGATTGGTATTATAAATATAAGAAGTCATCAGAGAGTAACGTTGGATTTGCCCCTATATTTCCAGACATCTGTTATCACTTAACCCATTACAAGCCC